>Ga0302120_10000031_pt1 | contig 47179 bp, 50 predicted proteins | sample AG5_Bottom_MG_FD_203118 | JGI IMG/M metagenome (GOLD analysis project Ga0302120, IMG submission 203118) | Marine microbial communities from Western Arctic Ocean, Canada - AG5_Bottom | ecosystem: Environmental > Aquatic > Marine > Oceanic | place: Canada: Western Arctic Ocean | collected 2017-10-01 | reverse complement strand
GGCTATCCAATGCCACACCGGAGATGCTAACTGAGCGTGGCATCACCATCGCCCCTTCTGTGCCACCACGCCCATCCGAGAGCGAGAAGTTTTATTATATTACGCTGGACGGTAATAGCTGGACGGTGACGCCGAAGAATTTAGATATGCTGAAGCGCGGTATGGCGAGCGACGCCAATCGTGCGGCACATTCAATGCTGGCGCAGTCAGACTATATGGTTGTTAAGCAAGCGGAGACAGGCGTGGGTTTACTGCCGCAGTGGACAGATTATCGAACGGCTGTGCGTGAAGAATCCAACCGTCAGTGCGGACAGATTGAGGAATCCACCAGCGTTGATTCACTGGCCGCGATTACGGCGAACTGGCCGCGCAACCCCGACGAGTTAGCCGAAGAAGCTCGGCGGGCTGCGGAGGTTGAGGCTGCGAAGTTGGAGAATTTAGAGGCCGACAAGGGGTAGAGCAGAGACAATGAGCGAACGCCGTACAGTCTATAAGGATGCCAGCACTGGGGTGGGTGGATTAGGCCCGTCCCAGAGCCAGACCTATGTAGACGGAACTAAACTCATGGGGCAACAGTATGGCCATGCAGCGAAAGAGATTGCGGACTTGGTTACGACTGCCCCAATCATTCCGATTGGCGTAGTGAACCCGTTTGCTGGCGGGTCTGCGCCATCGGGGTGGTTGCTTTGTGACGGCGCAGAAGTAAGTCAATTGACTTACCCGACGCTGTACGCGCTGATTCTTGCCACATGGGGCAGCGCGGCCAGTGGACAATTTAAGCTGCCGGACTTGAGAGGTAGAGTTATCACCGGAGCAGACGGTGGAGCAGGGCGGCTGACCACCGCCAATGCGCTAGGCAACGATGGTGGTGCGGAAGGGGTAACACTGTCAGAGGCTCAGATGCCCAGTCATCGCCACATAAACACGGCGTCCTTGACCGGCTCGGCTACAACAACATTGTCTCACGCTTCCCAGCTTTATGCCAACTATGTTATAGGTAATACTTTAACCACATATTCTGGAAACGGCGGCTGGCAACGGGGCTTTATTAACGCATCAAGCATCACTGCCACCACTAACACGAGCGCGATGGGCGTTTCTATGTCTAACGCATTAACGGGCAGCGGAAACAGTCACAGCAACCTCCAGCCCTACGCAATTTTCAACCACATTATTAAGCACGACTAAAATGGCAATACGCGAACAAGGACGAATGAGCGACGGCGTGATGGCGTTGAGTGGCGGCATGGATTCTGGTCGCAGCCCTGCGCTCCTGCCCAAGACTCAAGTAGCCTATGCACAGAACGTGACATTCCGTGGTGGGTACGCCAAGACGCGCCCCAGCTTTGAGCGGATTCCTTTAGCAACCAGTGCCGCCGCAACAGCGATGCTGGCGGCGAAGTTCCAAGGCAGCGGCTACTACGAGGAAAGCAACACAGCCGCGCACATGATTGTTGTAGCGGGCGGTAATGTTTACAAGCTCACCCCGCCCGTCAGCGGCATCAACTGGACAGTGGCAGACATAACGGGCGGCGTTACGGTTTCAGCCACCCGCGAACGGGTACACATGATTCAAGCGGATGAGTACCTCATCATCCAAGACGGAACCAACTCCCCTTATATATACAGCGCAACTGCCACGGGAACGTGGCCACAAGCCTCCAGCGCAACGGCGAACCGCGTCCCAGTCGGCACAGGGCCGATGGCGTATGGCAACGGACGGCTATGGGTAGCGCAGGGGCGCAACTTTGTAGCGGGCGACATCCTTGGCGGCACAACTGGCATACTTAAATTTACAGAGAACACGCTACTCGCTGGTGGCGGCTCATTCACGGTGAGCGTAGGTAGCGGCGACATCACGGCGATGCGATTCGTGGCGGCTCCGAATACCGCGTTGGGGGTAGGCGAGTTGATGGTGTTCACCAGTGACGCCGCCTTCAGCGTGAACGTACCGGCAGACAGAAACGATTGGTACGCTTTGACTGACCCGATTCAGCGGGTGGTGCTGATTAACAATGGCAGCAGCAGTCAGCACAGCACTGAGCTAGTGAATGGCGATTGTTTATTCAGAAGCCGCGACGGCATCCGTAGTCTCATCCAAGCGGTACGCGACTTTTCACAGCAAGGCAACACCCCTATCAGCAGAGAGATGGTGCGGATACTGAAGTACGATAGTCCAGCTTACTTGCCCTACCAGAGCGGGGTGCTTTTCAACAACCGCTATCTCCTTACCAGCATGGATAATTACAAAGCTGCCACGGGGGTGGCGTACAAGGGGTTAACTGTGCTAGATTTCGATTTGATAAGTGGGTTGAGCGGAAAAGCCCCAGCAGCCTATGACGGATTTTGGAAGCTGGAAGTGGAACGAGGTAGTCCGTCAGCGTTAACTGGGTTTGATATTTACCAACTGGCCAAGGGTCGGTTCAGCGAGGTGGAGCGATGCTTTGCCTTCGTCCGTAACGAGAGCGAGGCGATGGAGATTTGGGAGCTAAAGAATGATGGCGACCATATCGAGGACAAGGATTACAGCGGCGGTGATGCGGTGTACCAGAAGATTAGCAGCGAGATTGAGTTGCCCAGCTTTGACTTTGGGCAAGTTGGCGCAGCCAAGGAACTGGCCAGCGCGGATATGTGGGTGGACGAGGTAAGCGGAGGTCGAGTGGATTTCCATTGCGACTTTCATCCCGACCAGTACCCGTGCTGGATTGATTGGCAGGATTGGCACGTTATTGCGGAGTACCAAGCGAGTGATTGTGAATCGCTGGTGGATTACCAGAAGCAGTACCGGCCTCGGATGAGGATAGGTCGGCCACCGGACACCGAGGAACCGGCGGCGGGTAAGCGAATGAATTACGGGTGGGAGTTTGCCGCCCGCGTGAAGTGGAAGGGCCATGCGCGATTAAAGATGTTCCGCATTAACGCGCTGGAGACACAAGAAGAACCTTATGCAGATGTAAACATAGACAGCGCAGCCAAGGCCATCGCCTGTGATTGCCTCGGCGGAACCAGCAGTGCTACCAACCAATAAATAATTATGCCAACTTGTACAACCATCACGAACGGAGCCACATACGCCATCGCGGCAGAGACGTTAACGAGCGGGTTCTGCCACACCTCGCTACAAGCTACCCACGCGGAGTTCGCGGCCAAGACCACCATCAACCATCTGGGCGCAGCGTTTACCGTTGGCGCAACTGTCAGCAGCGGCGACCAAGACAAGCTATGGATGAAGCTGGACAGCGATTCACGCCCGTTAGGTTGGTACTACTACGATACTTGCAACAGCGCGTGGCAGAGTTTCAGCACGACTCCGGTTGGGACGTTGAACCCCTACGCTGGAGCCAGCGCACCGGACGGGTGGCTGCTGTGCGATGGCAGCGATGTGGCGAAGCTAACCTACGTTCGGCTAAACGCATTGCTCGGCACGACCTACGGAGCGGCAACGGATGCCACGCTAAACTTTAAGCTGCCCGATATGCGAGGGCGCGTGGCCGTGGCAGCGGACGGCACAGCAGCACGGATGGCAAGCAACGACGCAGCGGGCAACACAGGTGGCGAGGAGTTGCATACGCTGACGTTTGATGAGATGCCAGATGGCAAGTATGTGAAGAACATGTCTTTTAGCACTGTTGATAATTACAGCAACTGGAACTATACCGCCAATGTTCCATCCTTCGGCAACGCGAGCCACTACGATGTTGGTGGTGCTACGGCCATGAACAATATGCAACCTTACCAAGTGGTAGCCAACTACATCATTAAAACATAATGAAACTGACTTACGGAGACATCAAGGAAGGGATGGCGAAGGTGCTGTCATTGCCCGCTGCCGATAGCCGCGTCATTAAGTACGTCAACGAGGCGCAGGAGCGGCTGGTTTACAAGGGCAAGTGGCCCGGAACCTATGTCCGCTACGCGGTCACATCAAGCAATGGAACAATCACATGGCCCCGCCAGCTAGAGACCGTTGAGGCGGTGGCAGTGGGGGACTCCCCAGCAATTGTTCGGAATGAATGGTACGAGTTCCTTGAGAGCGGCCCCGGTCTTCTTGACAGCGCGGACGGCGACCAGATGACCCTCATTGACCGAGCAGAAGCGGTATCCTTCAGTGACATTGACGGACTGGATAAGAAGCTGAAGGTCGTAACTACAAGTGACACCGACGCTGGCAAGACGATGATCCTGCAAGGCTACGATGAGAGCGGGGATTGGATTAGGACGGTGGATGGCAGCAATCATATTGATGGGGAGAAGGTGACGTTAGTTGCCAGCAGCAGCAGTGTGACCACTAACAGTAAGTTCAGCGCATTGAGCGGAGTGATCCGCGATAAGACAAACTACAATGTTCTGCTCAAGGAACATGACACTACGGACAGCACAGATCGAGCCATTGCTGAGTACGAGCCAACTGAGGCCCGCCCCACTTATCGTCGCAGCCTCATTCCCGGTCTAACCGATACCAGCACCGTGACGGTGACAGTGGTGGGCAAACTGCGGTTTGTTCCGGCGGTGAATGACAATGATTGGTTGTACATTAATTTTGAGTCGGCATTGAAGCTGATGGTGATGGCCCTCCGCAAAGAGGAGACCAATAACATTCGGGAAGCGGTGGATTACGAAGCCCAAGCAATCCAGTTACTGAACGACCAGCTACAACATTACATGGGAGACGGGGTGGTTGCGATTCCGAGGTTCATTAACAACAACACTTTTGGGGGTGCATCCGTACCAAACTTTCAATAGCAGGAGAAACATATTATGCCTAAACATACCGACTACGAGGCTACATTCGGAAGCCCAAAGAAGCCACTGGATGATACGTCCATCGACATTGCCCAGACCCAAAAGGACAAGGGCAAGACGGACGAAGAGATCATGCCCAAGGCTACCGAGCTAGGGGGGCAACTTCTGGGCAAGAGTACCGATGCATTGATGAGCGCGGTGGAGAAGTATTTCCCCGGCTTCAGTGAGGGCATAGGCACGGCGATTGACATGGGCAAGACATGGGCGAAGGGAGAAATGGGCGCGGACTTTGAGAAGCAACTGGCTAACCGTGCAGCAAGTCGAGGCATTGATATGGGTATGCCCGGCAGTCAGTTCTCTGGGTTTGGTGAGTTGGCTAATTACGGGCTGAATACTTACGGGGTGCAACAGCAGGGGGTGCAGACCCTATCATCCCTTGCCCCCACGGTAATGAATGCATTTGGGGCAGAGCGGCAAGCCAGCTTGGGTTACATTGGTGACTCGTTCTCCTCGGCTAACAACACAATCTCAGCCAACCAACGTAATGCAGATTTTTCCGCCCAGATTGCCTCGTGGAATTCTGAGGCGGCAAGCATGCCTAACCCCGCAGCACGGGCGGCATGGGATGAGCAGCAGCGGGCTAACATTGCTGGCATCGGGCAACCCGTAGGGCCGCAGCTAGTAGGGCCGCTGAATCCAGTTAGAAACGCAATGCTGTTCGGTGGGCAGCAGGGCTACACACAGTTTCAAGACAGGGGCGGTTACTCCTCCCCGAACTACGCATCCCAAGGTTCTTCGCGCAATTTGTCGCGCCAAACCCAGTTGCCGAAATGGAAAAATAATCCTCCCGCGCCCCCATTGGGAACAACGGATTTACAAACATTACCAGCAGGACAGGCTTACGCATAAGGACTCATAGGAACTAAAATTATGGCTAACTTAATTGCACCAAGATACATCGCACCCGATCCGCAGAAGACATGGCTGGCGGCAGAACAAGAGCGGGCCTCGCAGGATCGCACCAGTCTGGCGCGGCAATCGGAGACCAGTCGATCTGTTGAGGCACAACAACGCTTGGCCCAGTCGGGTGCGCAGACAGCGATGAACCTCCAGACGCAGATGCAGAACATGGCGCAAAAGGCAGACATGCATCCGCTTCAAATGATTGAGGCGCAAAAAAGAAATCAGAACCTTTCGTTGAGCAACCAAGCCGCAGCGCAACAACTGATCTTGAACGAGGACAAGCATGAGTTGGATCAGTTGAACGGCATTGCGAGGTTGAGTGCGTCGAGGGTACAAACGCAGATCAACAAGAGTACTCTTGAGGAAAGGATTAGGCAAGATGGCGAAGCACCGATTTTCTCGGAGAAGATTAATCTGATAAATCAGATAATTGCTGACCCAAATAGAAGTCTTTCAGACTTGAAAGCAATAGACAGCACGGGGCTCTCTGGTGATAACCTCGCTAGGTACAATACACATTATTCTAATGCGGTAGGCAACAAAGAGGAGCAACGGACAAAGGGCTTGGCCTTTAAGATTAAGCAACAATCGGATGCCCAAAAATTGTTCCTTATGGGTAAGGGACACCTTGCTGAATCAGACATAAATGACCCTGCTAAGTTTACTAAAGCAGCAAACGCATACACTGCCGACATAGTTGCCCGACACGCTGGTTCTCCGGGTGCGATGAATGTAAACCAAGGTGATTACACTTCAGCCAACGGCATCATTGACGAGGTTACCTACGGCAATGCCATAAGAAGGCAAGCGGCAGAGGAGAGGGGTCTTGAGTTGTATCAGTCCACCGACAGCGAGGGTAAGACAGTGAATGTTTACGTTAACCCGGCATCATCGCGAGGCAGTGATGGCGGCAAGCCTTCCGCTTCTCAATTCAATAAAGATGTTTCATACGAGATTAAGAATCTGAGGGCTGATCCCGCTCACGCTGCCACCCCCGCTGATGACCTCGAAAAATTGGCACAAGCGACAGTTAGGGCTCGGTACGGAAATGCGCGTGGCACGGGGGTAACTGGCGAGGAGGCCATGTCTCAAGTGTACTCCTTTACTCCCGGCGCAAGTGAAACCGGAAAAGAGCTTACGGATGGGGATGTCTTGAACGCATACAATTATGCCTTCACTCTGTTTTATGGCGAAGGAGATGTTGACTGGGTTAATAAGAATGCAAAGGAGTACGGGACTGATGGCGACACTGCGGAGCCATTTAAGGCAAAACTGGGGCATGATAGATGGGGCGCGTATGATAGGAGGGGCGCGGATTTTGGGTTTAGCCCAGACAAAGAGAAAACCAGAAACTCCCTAAGAGATAAATTAGAGGAGAAGGGTCACAGTGTATATGAAGAAGAGGGGATACCGCAGTGGGAAGAAGTCGAGAAGAAGGAAAACATTGGGAGAATATATTGGAGCAGGGATACCACTGGTGAACAAATACATCTATGGACTTATCCAGCCATAGTTGAAGACTTAGAGAAAGATCGAATTTGGATACTTACTAGTAAAATGTTCAAAGGAGAGAGGAACCCCGGCAAGGCGAGTAAACTTACGAAAATTGAAACGGGTGAAGATTGGGATTGGTAGGAGAAAATTATGGAGGTCACAGAACAAGACAAGCAACCACTTTCGTTGGAGGAGGTTTACGAAGAGGAAGATAATATTTCGTACCTTTACGCCAGCCCTTCGGGGACAATGGGTCGAGATGTATCCCACATGGATGAGAGGGAAAGGGCGGCGAGGGAAAAGCGTTTTGCGCGGTTAGAACGAGGGCGATTTAGCACTGCTGTTGTTGGCCTTGGCCAAACTTTCGTCAGCACCGCAGTGGCCGACTTGTTTAAGGCTGGCGGTCTTGTTGGGAAATTCGCGATAGATAAAACTCTTGGCGGGATTGCGGGGGAACCCTTGGACACACCGCTCACTTATAACCCTCTTTACCAAATAGGTGTTGGCTTTGATGAGATGGGGAAAGCGATTTTCCCAGATGAGTGGAGAAACCCAGAATACGAGGGGGAATTTTGGGCTGACAAGGCTGCAAGCGGAATTGGCTCTGGTCTAGGGTTCATGGCTGGAGGTGGGCTTCTTGCTGCACCGTTTAAGGCTGCAACAAAAGCCTCAGTACTAGCTACTGGCAAGAAAGCTCTGGCCAAACAAGCAGCCAAGACAGATGCAACAAGGGGGTTAGCCCACGGTGGCCCGGTCTCTGGAGCCACGTTGAAGGAGCTTGAAAAGATCGGCGCACTCAAGACGAAAGAAATTGCAGCCAAGTTTGCCGAGGGAGGAATAGCAGAGCAGCAAGCCTTGGCGGCAATGTATCGGTGGAAGGGTGTCGCCCCACTTGGCGCAGCAGTTAACGGCGTTGGTGGCTGGGAGGATGCCCGTTACCATGTTTACAAGAAGGCAGCGGACGAGGGCCGAGAACCAACGCCAGAAGAACTTAACAAGCTGTGGCTTGCGTTCGGCATTAATGCAGTGGGTGGACTTACTGAGGCATTCGGCGCGGGGGGCGCAAGTTCAAAATTACTTGCGAGAATGGATAGGGCTTCAAAGGGTAGATGGGGAGATATCGCTGGCTCTTACCTTGGTAATGTGGCTGGGGCAGCGGCATCAGAGGCCACGCAAGAAGCTGGACAGACACTCTTGCTCAACCTTACCGCTGCACATCTAGCCAAGTACGATGAGCTAAGAGACGTAAGACATGGACTAGGGGAAGCTGCGTTGGTTGGCGGCTTGGTGGGGGCTCTTTTCGGGGGGGTTCATTCCTCGGTTGCCAGTGTTCAGCGCAAGGCGCAGCGAGCAGCGGAACTTGAGAAGCATGCAAAAGAAGCGAGAGAAAATAATTCTCCAGAAACCGCAGAAGTATTAGAGAAAAAGGCCAAACTCCTTCGGGAAGAGATTGTCTTTGATATGACTGGAGTCTTGGCCAAGGACGCATTCCCTCAAGGGCCAGCAGCCGAAGCAATGGAAGACTCCGCAGCGGGGGTTGAGTCGCAGTCACGACTAGATAAACCGGGCCGCGAGACTATCGAGATTCTTGATGAGGAAGGAAACTATGCCGTCACTGATCGCTCCGATCCCGACCTTCCCACAATGCCCGCCCGCACCAAGCCCAAGGTAATCAAGCGTGACGGTGTTACCATTGATGTCACTGATGCCTCGTTAGCTGACGAGCAGTCCAGTGCAGTGATGACTCCGGTAGTCAAGGCGGTGAAGGAAGTGGAAGAGCGGCTGGGGCTGGAGTCTGGGACATTGAGCATCAAGACTAACCGAGGTGGCGGTGGCATTTTTGTTAGGCCCGAAGACAGGGGTAGCGGGGTAATCGAGGTGGACTTGGACTTCCTTACGAAGGACAACAATGCTGTTGCTCGTCGCCCCGACTACATCGCGAGGGCCGTAGACGAAGAGGGCCGACATGTTGCCCGTGACCGTGCAATGTTCGCAGATTTTCTGGCAGCGGGAGGCGATCCATCCGACACGGCTGCTTGGACATCTTTCCGCGAGGAGAAATTGGAGGGTGTGTGGAGTGAGATGACGGAGAAAGAGCGCACCAAGATTCTCAAGATTCGCAAGAAGCGGGGGGAACAAGAGAGCGAAGCGCAATTGGCCGAGGAATTTATTAGGTATTCGTGGCAGCGCATTGCTACGGGTAAGACAACGGAAGGATGGCAACCGAAGAACGATAGTTACCTAACTAAAGCTCTCAACTCCATCATCCGGTTCTTCAAGAAGACTACGGGCACGTTAATCAACCCGCGCATCGCGAAGGAGATCAAGGCAGTCGAGAAGTTCCTCAAGACCCAGAAGGGCAAGGGGGCCGAGGTGGCCGAGACCGAAGTAGCCAAGACCGAGGTGGCCAAGACCGAGGTGAAAGCAGCGGAGGAGGTTAAGCCCGCGAAGAAGGAGGAGGAGGCAGCAGAGGCAGCGGAAGAAGCAGCCTTGGACGAGGATGCAATGGCCGAGGCGGCAGACGAAGCAGCGGAAGCAGCGGAAGCAGCGGAAGCAGCGGAAGCAGCGGAGGCAGCAGAGGTTAAGCCCGCGAAGAAGAAGGCAGCAAAGCCAACCACTGAGAAAGCAGGGGCCGAGGCAGCAACGGAACGGGCAGATGCAAGAACCGCGAAGTCCGAGGCGGACGCAGAAGCACGGGACGAAGCGGCAAAGAAGGCGCGGGCTGAAATTACCGAGAAGGCTAAGGCTGATGCAGCGGCACTGGTGCAAGAGCAAATCGATGGGCGCGATGCGGAAGCAGTTGCTGAACGGATCATGGCTGCTGCTGGCCGCGCAGTTAATAAGCTGCCCGCCAACCAGAGGGATGCGGCTCGGATTTTTGTAGAGGATGCATTACTTAAACAAGCGGCTGCTGGGCAATTCGATGCCATGTCGGACAAGCAATTAGCCAGTGCCCTTGGCCGACGAGCAGGGCTTCTAGCAATTGATTTCACTCGCTCCAAAGAAGGCATAGGCGCAACTGGGGTGAGGACGAATCTCGCGGATGCCACCTCGATGCAAAAGGAGGTAGGGGAAGATGGCGGCACGGTTGGCGATGTGATGCAAGACACGGGGGCCGTCACTCCAGATGAGGTGTTGTCTCTTGAGCAACGCGCCGAGAGGATGGAAGAGGTGCTGAGTGAGATGGACGCAGATCAAGCCGCCGTTCTGAGAAACACGATGAAGGGGATGACTGGTGTAGAATCTTACACAGACCTAGGGATCACTAGAAAGAAATACCGTGTCTTATTAGAGAACGCCAACAAAGAGTTCAAGAAGAGAATGTCAGAGAAGTCGGGGACGAAAGACCACGCTCAATGGGCCTTTGATCCCCTTGACGAAAGCGAAATGTCGGAGTACAGTAACGCCAATGCCTTTAAGCGCGACCAATTCACCAAAGCCCAGTCTGGAATCCTACCCCCCAGAAATTCAAGCCCGATTAAAACAACTTTGGGAGGCGAGAGGTTACCCGCCCACGGGGCCGACTTCTCCGATAATGTCCGAAGAAGAGCGGCGGCAATCTCACAAGGCATCTTTAGAGCGTCTGAGGAAATCGGGCTTGGTCTCGGTCTAACCCCAGACGAAGCGTCTGTATTCACACTCGACGCGCTGCTTCACCCCACTGAAGATGTCGCAGTCGATAAAGCTGCCCCTCTCATCAAGAATCTTCGCCGCGAGTTGCGGCTCCTTTCCCGCTCCAAGCTGGAGGGGGAATACAAGTACCACGATAAAGGCTCTGAGGCGGAGGTGTACCTCGATATTGATAATATGGCGGTGTACAAGATCGTAAACTTGCTGCCCGATGGAGGGATTGGCAAAGCGGCTCCGGTGGGTCACTTCCGCGCCGATCAATCGGGCTATTTGGAGGGGTACAGTCTCCATAAGAACCAGAGTTTCCTTCAGTTTTCCGAGAGGCTGCGGGCAGAGAACAATCATGGGGGCTTTGTCTTCACCGAGATTGTTGGCGTGGTAGAGAGCGGCATTGTAACGAAGCAACGCTATGTTAATGCAGTTGACACATCACCCGATGACCTTGCCAAGCACCTCCGCACCCGCAATCTAGAACTGATGCCCCCCACAGGAGTTGAGGTAATGATCGGTGATGATGTCAAGCGAGCGGTCTCGGTGATCGGAAACCGATCCTTTGTGCATGGCGATCTGCATCACCAGAATGTGCTGAAGGGCAAGGATGGGGAGGTCTACATCGTAGATGCCTTGACGCGAGAGTTGGCTCCCGTGGAGAAGGTGATCCCAGTTATCAAGCGAGACCTTGATCGAGCAAGGGGGGATGTTGGCGATGGTACTAGGCAATACGCCTTTGATCCAATGGCAGCAGAGGCTGAGACTTCTGGCAGAGCAGATGCGTATACCATAGAGACAACCCCGGCGGTCGATGAAAGAATTTCACAGAGTAAAACTGACAACGAAGCACTGGAGGTTATAGCCAAAGAAAGCCCGTCTGCCGAGGCAAGAACACTGGCTGAAGGGCTGATGAAAGGAACCACCGAGGCCGCTGCGCTTTCATTTAAGCCCAATCTTAACTCACAAATGGCGGGCAGTGCGTCGAAAACGTGGGGAGCATACAGTACGCGGAGGCATTCCATTGAAGTATCTCGTGAGTCTCCAAGTTTAACCGGAGTAACTCTTCACGAAGCAGCACACGCGAAGGCCATACGGAAAATTAGCAATGTCGTTCAAGATTCTATGGATCGGCTTGGGCTGTTTGAGGATCACGGCGGTGAAAGGGCAAGAACCTATGACAATACTAGCGAGTGGCTTGAGGTCATTTCGGAGAAGGCGGGCAAAGAGGCATCTTTCCGCGAAGACCCCGTCTCCCGCGAAGAACTGGCGGCGGCGGAACTTCATTGGATGTACAACAGGCTGCTGCTGCGGGATGACTTCAAGAGGAAAGATTTATACGGGGCAACAAATCTTGATGAGATGATTGCTGAAGCGTGGTCTAACCCCACGTTTAGGAACTACTTGAAGGGCATCAAAGTCTCTGAGCTAGGGCTTGATAACTTTAAGGGGGGTGTGCAGCGCGAGGGAGGCGTAAGCGGGACGGCAAATCTATGGAGCAGATTCAAGCAAGCCGTAGCTGATGTGCTTGGCCTTAACATAGAGGAAGCTAATGTTCTTAGTAGGGTTATGGATTCTTCCTCCACGGTAATGGAGTCCGAGACTAGCAGCAGAAAAGATTGGCGAAGTTTTGGGGATGTCCGGTCAGAGTCCAAGCAATTCGCCTTTGATCCAATGCATCCGAAAACCTCCAAGGAATACCTTGAGTATGATAAGTCCGTTCGTGAATTCGCCCCAGTTGAGTCAGCCCCAGTTGAGTCACCTCCACTTGAGTCAGAACTGGATAATCCCACCCCAGCCGAGTCAGCGGAAGCTGCCAGAATAGACCGCGCCCTAGCCTTAAACGAGGGAGTATCAAACTCTCCCGAATTCCTAAAAGGGTTATTCGATGCTCCACCAACGGCACACGGCAATCTGGAATACATCATAGCCAATGGAAACGAGCTTGAGAAGGTGATGAGTGAGCAAGTTCTCAAAGGGACTACCCCAGATATACCGATTGAACACGTTCTTGATGACTTCTCAAAAACAAGCGCATGGAAACCAGATGTCGTTCAAGAAACGGGAGAGTTGAAAGACTCGATTAGAATGAGTGCCCAAATCAAAGAGTACACCACCACCACGATTCACGAAATTGTCCACGGGAAAACATCACGCGCCCACGATGACGTGGTGAAAAGGTCAGCCGACCGTTTAGGGGGTGAGAATTTCTGGCTCAACCAACGTGAGAGGGGCTTAAATTCAGAATGGGTTGCAGCCGTTATTGACGACTTCACCAAGGGAGGAAAACCCAGCGAGTCTGAGATTGCGGTGGTCGAGTTGAATCTGATTCACCACAGATTATCCAATCAGCCCGAAAGTTTCTACAAAGGCGCAAAGGACTCGCGAGTAGGATACTCATCAAACCAGTATTATTACGGGTTGGCTGACGTTCACGAAATGATGGCTGAAGCAATGTCCGACAGAAAGTTTCAAAAATTTCTACAGTCCATCAAGATGAGTGACATTGCTGACCCAGCGGAACAGAGAAACTCATTTTACCCGTCGATGGGCCGCTTGAATAGTTTGTGGGACACGCTCAAGCGTCACATCGCTACGCTTTTGGGGATTAGCTATAACGATGTGACCGTCCTTGCACGAGTGCAGAGTGCTACGAGTACGTTGATGGAACGCCCCGAAAATGTTGAGCTTACTCACATTGATACCCGCGAATCGCTTGAAAATAAGCGGATTGAAGAAGCACGGCGTGGGCGGCGGCGACCAGACAGCACCAAGCAATTCGCCTTTGATCCAATGGCGGGTGATCTCGATGTTAGCCATACTGGCAACGCAGGATTCTTCAGCAAGATGATTGCGGTTACCGAGCGATTACCTCAAGACGTTTGGACACCGGATCAGTTGCTTGCCAAGCTGAAGAAGTCCCCCGGTGTCACGCAGGACGAGATTGATATCCTTGGGTTGGAAGAGGAACTGAACACGCAAGCCTATGACAGAGAGTGGAGGCTGGCAGTTTCTGACCATGAGAACCTAAAGCCCGGCCAAGTTCACAAGGAAGACGTTGCGGCCTTCATCCGCATGAACCAAGTCACAGTAGACGAGGTAGTAGCCGAGGGCAGCGAGACAAGGTGGGAAACTTACGGCCAAGGTGACTTGGTGCTGAAGGGCTACGAGCCGGGTACATATCGCGAGATGCGATTGACCGTGCCTTTGAACCCCACGATGATGGGTGACGCTGATGCCCCCGTCAAGTACCAGTCCAGCCACTGGCGGGACATGAACGTGGTAGTACATGTGAGGTTTGATGATCGGGTAGACGAGAACGGCAACAAGATTTTGTTCATCGAAGAATTGCAGTCTGACTGGGCGAAGGATTATCGGAATGCATTGGGCGAGGGGATGGGGTTCACGGCGGAAGAACTGGCCAAGTGGAAGGCTGATCTAAAGCACTACAAAGCTCTCCGGGATCGCACCCAAAAATATCGTTTGAAGCGGGATGAAAAAACGATGGGGGATATGACCGATGCTGAATTTGACAAAGCGTTGGCTGATCGAGACAAGAATCGCAACGCGCGTGTCCGCTCCAAGCAATTAGCAAACAAGCTGTATCACAACTATAACAACATAGTGATGCGCCTTGAGCAGAAGATTTCAGATGCCGAAGACAGTGGTGGCGGGAATAGGCTGACCCCAGAGCCAACCATGAAAGCACGGCATAACGATCTGGCTGTGAAACGTATGCTTCGGTGGGCAATTGAAAACGGTTACTCCAAGGTATCTTGGATGAACGGAACCGAGACAGCCAAGCGATATTCCAAACTTGATATCCCTGTTAAGTCGTTGAAAATATCTCGCGACCAGAAGAAGGTGGTGGATGGGGTGCGGCAATGGACTTATACGGTACGCTACTTTGGGAAGGAAGAGGATGATTCGGGTGGGAATAGAGAGGAAATTCGTCTTCCGGGTTACCATACTGACGTAACCAAATCCAAGCTGGCCAAGTTGATTGGTAAAAAGGGTGCTGAAGAAGCAGCGAGCGCGGCAGATGAGCAGCATGAGGCAGTGTTGGCCACGATACCGTCGGGAAGCTCGCGCACCTTCAAATCAAATCTGGAAAATTTTTTACTTACCCCCGAAGCCTCCTACACCCTCGAAAAAGAAGTCAGCCAGATGGACTGGGCTTACATGTTGTACGACCAGATCATCCCGAAAAAGTTTAAGAAGTATGCGAAGAAAGCGGGTGGCAGCGGAGCGTTAACCGATACAGTGCTGTCCCATCAAGAGGGCTTTGAGTTGATTGTAGCTGACCCCAGCGAGGGGAGCTACACGCCCTCTACGCACAAGACAAAGAAAGCTGCTCAAAGCATTGTGATGGAGGAAGCCGCGCAGCATGCCGAGAGCATGTATGAATTCCCAGAATGGGTGGAGGTGAAGCAAAGAGAACGTGACTTTTCTGGAATTAAAAAGAAAGAAGGCGAGTATGCTCTATTATATTTAGCAGACAAAAGAAGCGGCAAGCAGTTAACCAATGCCGTGGGTGGTTCCGGGCTTGGAGCAACCGTTTTTCACGGTGACATCGTCTCGCAGTCCGACCTTCTTAGAATGTTTAAGCGCAAGATTTCAATTCAGAGTGCGTATGCGGTGGTTCACAAAGGGAGTGTTGGAGGTGGCATCACTATGGATTTCAGCGATGTGACCGGAGACCAAAACACCGCCCACGCAGAAATCTTCAAGCCCATCGCTGATCTGGTGAATGAGCAAGTGCGTAACACCACTATCACCGAGAAGACCAGCAGCATCGTCTTCCAGTCCATCGACATTGAGCAGGGCATGGTTGACAAGAACCATGAGTTGAATGCCACCTACGCCTACGATCCGTTGGAAGGGTCTACCATGTCAGAGGAGGACGCTGCAAAGTTTGCAACCAAGGAACAGATCGATGCCGTGATAACTGCGGGTGACAATGGCGATCCAGTCAGCGTAAGTTTCGGTGGGCTTGGGGCGAAGGCTTTAAGGCTCATAAAAGGTGACTGGCTTTCGGTAGTGGACACACTGGAAGACATTGGCTTGAGCAAGTTAGCCAAGCGCGTGTACCAGTACGAGATCAAGAAGGGCGAGTACCAAGGCAAGCTGTTCGCGGGGATGCGAAACTGGGAGAAGCCGCTGACCAGTACCGAGATCAAGGAAGCTCACGAGGAAGCTGGGAAATACTTTGAGATTCGGGAGGACTACGGGTCAACGCAAGCAGTGCATACCCTCTTGACCCAGATGAGGAAAATCAAGCAACGCAACCAAGGGGCAGAGCAACCGGATTGGACAGAGTACAATCGTCTTGAGCGGGCCTTGAGCGTGATCATCAAGCGCGAGGCTCGCGATGCTCGTGCGCGGGCAGCGGATCACTTAACCAACATGACCAATGGAAACGCGATCAACCTCATTCGCGTGGTCGAGGATACTGCGGAGATGACGGGCGGGTTATCGGATGAACTGGGTATCCAAGTGCAAGAAGGCAAGGGTAAATGGAGGCCACTGAAGAACATGGGGCGTTTGCATTATCCCCGCCGCCTATCCCAGAGGGTTCTCGATGTGATCAATGAACCCAGCCGCGACCCAGCCTTGTATCAAAGTTTGAAGGACGCGCTGGTGCGGGACGGGCTGGAGAGTGACGCTGCTGCCGAGGAGTACTTGGCTGGCATGATCAGCGGGGCTGAGATGCAGGGCGGCGAGTTCATGGCCAACGTGGAACGCGCCCGTGGCTTACGGATGCCCAAGGAATTTTATGATACCAGCGTGGACGGTTACTTGCAGTTCCTGCTGCAATTCAGTAACCGCGCAGCCCAAGTCTGGGCGTTTAGCCAGACCACAAATAAATCAGCAGACGCATTTGGCGCGGCCATAAAGGCAGCGCGGCACGACGAAGCGGTACGGGATTACTTGAAAGAGGTGGCCAACACAGTCTACCGCCGCCGCCAAACGCCCACCAAGTCATCACGTTTCTTTGAGCGGGCTGTATCGATCACGGGTATCAGTTACTTATCGGGTTACTTCACTGCGGTGCGTGACTTTGTAAGCGGCGTGATGCTGGCTAATGAGCAGTTCGGTTTCCGCGCCACCTTGCCCGAAGGGGGAAGAGCCTTGGTGCAAGCGGCACGGGCCGTTGGCAGGACGCTACGGAATGTGTCCCAACGCAACTGGAAGGCTGAGTCATCCGAGCTAGTCGAGGAAGCGATGGGCATGGGGGCAATCACGGAGGATTTCCAGCAAGCGCAGATAATGGAGGAACGTCTCTCCGAGGGCAAAGGTGACAAGGCAATAAGCGAGGTTGGCAACAAAGCATTATACTTCAAGCAATCAATGGATCGCTTGGCGCGTGGCGTGACAATGGGAGCCAGCTTGAATTGGTTACGGGCCAGCCGCGCCATCTACGCCAACCGGAAGGGTGAGTACTTGGCGACACAGCGCGTGGCTGCATTGAAGCGATTGAAGTTTACAGAAGAAGAGGCCCAGCTACTTTTGTCTGGCGATCAATCCTTGGTGGAAGAGTTTGCCCGGCGCAGTGTGGCCGAGAAGCAATACACTTACTCGATTGCACAGCACCCGTTGTTCATGGGCAATCAAGGCGGCATCACCAAGCTGATGCTCCAGTTCCAGCGGTGGACATTCCAACGTGGCCGCGACATCATTATGAATGTGACCTCGCCACTGGTATTTGGAACCAAGGTGGGTGGCAAGAAGTATCGCACAGCAATGCCCGCGATCCGGTTCCTCGCGGGTGGCATGTTATTCGGTGAGTTGCTGCAATGGTTGAGCGGCCTGTTCACGGACAAGGAACGCCGCGATCCATCCTTGGAAGAGATCGACAAGGCCGAGGAAGAAAAGTTGGCTAAAATTTTGGAGCGAGTTACTAAGAACATGGTGTTCACCGGAGCTACTGGGTTCTGGGGTGACTACGCGATGCTCGCCAAGGAGCAAGCCACCCGTGGTGGTCGCTGGAAAGACCCGTTCAAGCCGCCGTTGTTCAACCTCGCCAACGATTTAATCGGGGCAGGGCGTAGCTGGTATCAGAAAGGAATGTCTGCCGAAGCAGCCCAGCAGGAATTTGTAGAGATGGCTAGGAACATCCCGCTTGCGAAGCAGACCGAGGGATTGGGTCGCGGCTGGTATCGTCGAGCCGAAGAACTTGCCACGGGCAAACCCGCCGAGGGGTTATGGGCTGCGAAGCGTGACCTTTCTTACACGCGCACCTTGGCCCGTAGGTTTGGCGAGGAAACGGGTATCTCCGTGGAGTCCAAGTTCAACGGCATCTTCTCGGATGACAAGTACACCACGAAAAAGGTGAACCTCAAGGACGCGCTGCTTGCTGGCGATATTGATGCGGCACGGGAAGCCAAGGATGCGCTGGTGGAGATGGGCATGTCCTTGCGATCCTTGAAGAGCGTGGTGCGTAGCAATCAACCCATCCGAGTGGGCATGCAAACCAAGGCCGACACGCAGAATGCTTTCCTACGCTGGGCAAGGAAGAATGTTCCAAGTGGCGTGGCCCGAATCAATCGTGTGCAGGATCGTTACCGGAACACCGCTGGTCGATTAGGGCTGTAAGCTGGTCGATCAGTTCTTCGGGGGTTTCGTTGACGGCGATGAACTCATGGGTTGCATCATTATCGCACGTTAAGTACACATCCGCGCCCGCATCGGGTTCGACAGTTGGGGTGAACCATATGATGTGACGGGTGTTAATCCAGCGTGGCTTGTTCGTCACATGCCAGTGCGTTTTCAAGAATTGTTCTGAGGGCATAGTTTTTTAGTTTCGTTTATTAGTTTAGTTATGTGGTGGATTGATTCTTTGTCTAGGTTCCGCAGTACCCCCGTCTCCTTGGCCAGCATGGTAGCCATGCTATGAAAGGATTCGGAGTCCGCAAAGTCATTTACCCAATGCCCGTTGAGAGCCTTGAGTAGCTGCTGACAATTGCCCTTGGTTGCAAGGACATCAGCGCGTATGTGTGGCATGGTTCTTATTGGGGGGTCTCCTCGTTTTCTTTTTCTCGTATATACTCCGACTCCATGATTGCGTTCATAGCGATGCGGCTCAAACCTTTCGAGCTAACCTCGTTCTCGTACTCATGCGCGATCTTCTCCAGTGCCACAAGCAATCCCGCTGGATACTTGAGGGCAACGAGCCTTTCTCTGGCGAAATACGCCACGCATATCGTATCGTCCTCCTCGACTACGATAGATTCCTCATTCAAAGCATCTGACAATCGCCATTCGGCGGCAGCGACGGCTTCACTTGCCGCCTCCCTCTTTTCCTTGGCGGCTGCGATGGCGATCTCGCTCGCGGTTTTGATAGCCTCAAGCTCTGCCAATGGCATGGTTAGTAGCTGGGCGAGGCTGCGGCTTCGTGATTCATTCATCGTGTTGCCTCCTGTTCTTTCAGCTTGTCAATGTAATCCTCAAAGGTGGCTAACGTGAACTCATCCCCGCGCCACTCGCCACAATCACCCTCCTTCCACAGCGCATACTCTGCGATTGCGTTTGATTCCCCCGTAATAAGACCAATCGTGTCCCAGTGATCGGGGATGGTGTATTTTGTATTCATCGTGTTGTCTCCTCGTACTTTGCAGCCAAATTCTTCTGCATCATCTGATTGCCAGCATCCATGCGTTGGCCGTACTCAAGCATCTCCAAGACTAGGTCTTGGCCGTTTTCTTTATCCATCTCTGATCGCACTAATTGCTTACACAATTCAAATATGGACTGATAGTTTGGTGTGACATCCATCGTTCTGGGTTTAGTTTTCATAGCTTTATATATTTATATGTTTCCCCTCTACACCAACGTCTTGCGGCGTCCGGTTTTGTTGTCGTGATGGTTCACACGCTGGCTAACCGCCGTGCGTATCGCGGCGTCGATGTACTCGTGGAAGCTGGACGCTACCCGTACCCGCCCGCCATTGGCAAGGCTCAAGGCTAGGTCGCGCACCGCTTTTTTGTTTTGTAAGTTACTCATGCTATTTATATGTCGTATGTTTCGGGCCTCGCTGGCCCTTTTAGTTTTCGTAATTAAAGTTTTCCCATTCCTCGATGGGGGTATATTTGCCCATGATAATTCTATCCACCGTGCCGGGGGCGCATTGCCACATGTCCGCGATCTCTTTCATGGATCGATCTGACTCCTCCCAATGTCGCTTGATCCGGTCAGCGGTTTCGGCTGTAAACTTTGGTCTTCTTCCCCGTGCCATAATTATTTCCCCATCTCCTTCTTCACCTTGCGCCAATGCGCCAAGGTCGATTTCCTGCGATGCCCCTGCGGCCCTCCGTTATGGATGCGAGCCAGCTTCTCCCAGTCGCCTTGATTCAATGCTGCTGGGCAATACCTTTCAAAGTAAGCGATGGCCACCTTCTGCGAGTAGGCTAGGCCCGCGCAATCTGCGTACTTGCCGGGGGCTTTCGAGTCCATCCAATACGCCTTGCTGATTTGTAGCGGGCCAAGGCTTCGCCCATTGTCGCCCTTGATCGGCCCCGTGCCGCCGCTGGTCTCAACCCGGTGAAGGGCGTCAAGGAAGCGGCCAAGGTCTTTGTGCGGGGCTGCATGGGCCACGAATGGCATGGCTAGGAGTAGTGTGATTAGTTTCATAATTTCATTCTGGTTTCCTTTTTCTAAAATCCCCGCCCCCAAGTAAACTCGGAGGCGGGGCCATGACAGCCTTACGCAGTTACTGCAATCTGCGCTTCGGCAATTTCCTCGGCGTCATATTTGTTTTCGAGTAGGGGCTTGATCTGCTCGTGCAAGTTCAACCCTTGATCGATGACGCCCTGCACAATTTGTGTGCGGGTTTGCATCGCATCGAAGTTCCATCGCTTGGCGATCTCCGTGTGGCAATTCAGCAATGACCACGCATCGCCCCGCCCGAACTCCTCGTGAGCAGGTTTAGCACATTCCTTGATCCACGCAGGGATTTGGCTGGCGGGGATACCCCCGGCATTCAAGGTGCGGATCATTAGATCGTTGACTGATCTTTGGCCCAGCTTGGATTCTCTGTAAACCTTGGTGCGGAGATCGCCGTAATCAAACTGCAAGCTCATCTTGCGGATCGCTTGCCCGGCCAACTTCGGCAGATCGCGCTCAATGAATCGCGTGTGTTTTCGGCCCACTACGATCTGTGCTGAAAACATCAGATTGTCGCAAACGAATACGCGCCCGCCGCAACCAAGCATGGCTCGGAAATCCTGCGTCCCGCTGTTACGCACGGCAGCACAATGGGCGATGCCATCGTCCGTGCCTTGGAATTCGAGGATGCCAAACATGTTGTCGTGCCCGTGATCGCCATCGGCGTCTTGACGCAGGGAATATTCCTCGCGGGTTATCTCAAAGCCGCCGGGGATCATGGCCCGTTTCATTTCGTCAATGAAGTGATCATGGCGGATCGGGTAATGGGTTTCGGTGAATGGCACGGGGTCGGCCAAGGTTCGTAGCTGATCCAGCGTGACTGGCTCGGCTCCACAATGATTAATGAATGTACTCATGGTTTTGTTTGTTATTTATATGTCGTAGGTTGTTGGCCTCGCTGGCCCTTTTATTTTTCTAAATTCTCAATCGCAGCAACCGCAGCACGGCGCATCTTCACAAACCCCCCGCCACGCCCCGGCATCGGTTCGCTGGAACCGCTGGTAAATGATCCACGGCGCATCCGTATCGGGGATGAACATGTCATCGGGGCGGACGTAGTATTCATGCCGCTTGGCCTTCCGGTTCCAAACGTAAAGGTAAGACTTGCCGCCCCAAGTGATCGGGGTTTCCGTGCCGCCACAGCCAATCGCGTAATCGGCATGGTAAAAGTCGCTGGGTTTGAAATCGTTTGTCATGTCTCTTTATGTCGTAGGTTTGTGGGTTCAATGGCCCTTTTATTTTTGCTGCTAGTTACTGTGTTTTCTGGTAAAGCTGTGTTTGTATAACGGGCGTCATACGTTGGACAAGGTTTTTATATGCCCATTCCCCCGCCCCGTTGCTGCATGGAAACGTGGTTTACAGCGTGAACGGGGGCGGGTTGGGGCTGTTAAAGGTCAAAAACGAACTCGCCATGTGTCTCCAGCCATTCTGTTAGGCCGAGTTCCTCATCGGCAAAAAATGTAATGCTGCCGCCTTTTGGCAGGGCAACCCGTACACGCATGTAGGGCCGTTCGATTGAGTGCCGCACGGGCTTGGGTTGGCGTTTAACCTTTGCCCGCAATGCGGGGGCGTTGGTGCTTTTCGTGTTTCCGTTTATATCGATTTCAGTCATGGTTTTATGTCGTAGGTTTGTGGCCTTTGTGGCCCTATTATTTTTACAGCCACTCTTGGCGATCCTCTTCAAGCTGGGCCCATGTCGCGGTTTTCCCACAGTCGAGGCATCGAACGCCCGCAACTTGATCCCATCCCGGACTAAAATTAAGGTTGGCATGTTGCCGCCGTTCATGTGTGCAAACGCCTTTGCGCTTTGCGTTGCTTAACCTTGCCGCCGCCGCCGAGGCGTTGAGCGTTGCAAGGTCGCCATCATTGTTTGGATTTATCATCATGGTTTTATGTCGTAGGTTGTTGGGTTCAATGGCCCTATTATTTGTTAGGTAACCGCACAATTCCGCCTTCCCATTGGAAAAGCAGAGTGTAGGGCTAGACTTGCCGCGAAAGCCAATTCTGCACAATGGCGGGAATTTTGTGCATGCCGTAGCGTTCGCATTCCATTTCACCCTCCCACGCTGCACAATGCAGACTCGCGTGGGCATAGTTTCCATTGCTCAGTTTTTTGAAAACAAACTGCGAGGCTGGATCAGCTTCATCCTTGTGTCGGATCGTGTCGGTGTATATTGCGTAACCGTTATTTGAGTCGATAATCTCAAAGGCGGGTGTTGGGTTCAGTGTTTTCGGGATTGTTATCATGTTATTTATATGTCGTAGGTTTGTGGGTTCAATGGCCCTTTTGTTTTGGTTGCTTTTCCTTTAGTGAATGCCGATTGCTACGGTGACGCCGTCAAACTTTGCCGAGCCGCATGCATGGACTCCGCCGCGAACGCATTCCCCGCACTTGCCGGGGCAAACGAACACCCGTTTGTGCCCGGCATCGATGGCGGCGCGTTTCACTTCGCGGCGGTATTGTGCGACTTGCGCGGCATGCTTGCGCGGAGCTTTGACGGCCAAGGGTTGGCTTGGAAAACGGGTGGCAACGGTAAAGGCCGCGAATTCGCCACGGACGCATGTAAGGGCTTTCATGGCGCGTAAATACGCTTCCCCGTAGCGGCTCCCGCCGGATAGATTGAGTTTATAGTTGGGCGGGAATGCGTGGCTTTTCGCGTAAGATAAAAACAAAGGCCAAGATTTAGAATATCCATAGGCGCGGATATCGGCCCGGGCGCGTAGCAATTCCATCCAAAAGGATAGGCTCGCCGCGCTATCAAAATCGCCGTCAACGTAGAGGCGGAAATCCACGCCGCGCGGCAAGGCGTTGAAAGCCTCCGCAAGCGCGGGCGATTTGCGAACGATTAAAACGGTGTTTTGCAATTGCCGAAAATAGGCGGCGGGATAACGCCACGCCGTAAATGAGTAACACCAATCGCCGCATTCCCCGAAGCCGGGGCATGTGATGATTGGCAAGGCAGAGAATGCATAGAATGGCAATTTGCTATTGCCCTTGGCGAAAATCGTAAAGCGCGGCACACCGTCTTCCATGAATTCAGTGAACGCGATTGAGTACTTTTCCCAATCGCCGCCACGCGCTGAGATGGTGGAAAGTGTATCGCGCCATGCGGGATCATCGGCCACGCATTGTGCGCCGAGTTTGAGTAGTTGTTTTTGTAACGGGGTTTTCGCCATGCCCCTATGTCGTAAGCATGGCGTGTGAATGGCCCTTTTTCTTTCGCCACGCCGCCGCCGCCATCGTTTCCACCATCCCCGGTCACTGCGTCCCTCTGAGTCCCTCGCGCTCTGTTAACACTGTAAACGTGGGGTGGGGTGGCATTGCTAGTCAGTTTGCGAGGCTTAAAAGCATGCTTTTTTGTCTATATAGGGGGGGTGGAGGATGCCAAGGGGAACCCCCTTCGGGTGGGGTATATATATATATACATGGGTGTGGAATTTTTTGGGATTTTCACTATACTGCCAACAGTTATGGCAAATACACGCAAACATGATTGGGATGCGCTTGAGTCCGAGTTCCTACGCGCCAACGTATCCTTGAAAGACTATGCTCGCAGGAAGAGCATCTCCTATCGTTACCTTGGCAACCGCGCAGCCAAGGACAACTGGTTACTCAAGCGGGACGAGTTACAGCGCAAGGCGCGTGAGGAGGTGAGGGACGAGATTATCAAGCGAGCCGAGGACAACTCGGAGACCGCGTTAATCTGTGATACGAAGGACAAGGTGATCACGCGCTCCAAGGCAGTCGGTGACAAGCTCTACACGTTATTCCAAGCTGCGGTGGTGGCGATGCAGCAAGGTGACATGAAGGAGATGCGGATTGCGATTGAGGCGTGGGTACGCTTGGATGATCAGCTACGAAAGATTCATGGCATTGAGGAGGCGAAGGACAAGCCCTTGGTGAACATTAATGTTCTGGCTGCATTACCTAGCAAGGATCAGATGAAGCGTGTTGCGGCGGAGGTTGTGCAGGAGCAGACTGTGGTTCCCGCTTAAAGGACTTCGATCTTTGTGATCATTCCCTTTGGCAGGGCAGTGAAGTCTCCTTCGCGGTCATCCTCATCCTTGACGTCTTCTATGAAGTAGGACGAGGCTATCACGATGTAGTCTTCGTATTCCTTGTGCAAGTACCCTACTGAGATGGCTGGGGCTGGCTTGGCTCTCTTGGCGTATGAGTTGATATGACCCGTTACGTCATCCCAGTATACTTTGAGTAACTTGCCCTTAGATGGATACCGCTTTGGCATAGGGTGACCCTAGCAGGGTTGCTGTAGGAGGTTAAGAGATTTCGTGTAGATGGGTGTTTTCCCAGATGCGAGATTGCCGTATTTCGCACTTTCCCCCCATAAAACAGCCCTGTGGAAATTGGTGCGAAATCCCCAGAGCAGTTAGGTGGCGCATCTGTGGTATTATTGATCAAGGGAAGGAATCCGCATCTAATTCTTGTGGGACAGCCCAAAGCCGATATCTGTGTATCCGATAGCCGTAAACGTGATTCAACCAGACCACCATGTCCTCTGGCTCCTTGGTGATGTCTTTCTTTGATTGTGGTCGCCACACGCCACAACCAAAGCAATGCCCCCCGGTGTAGCTGTTTGTGGCCCCGCATGGGCACTCGGAAGTACCTCCGTTTCTTGTGTCTTTTTTAGCCACTCAGCAGTTCATGTTGTTATAAGCCTCGACACCAGCCACACCGCCAAGGCGCACCAGAATAGGTCTAGTGCGAGGCGCAGATGTTTGGGGTAGTTGGTTTTCATCGTTCTAATTCCTTCAACAGCGTCCGGTACGCGATAGCAGCAGTGGCGGGTACTACGCCGTTGCCGAGGAGCCGGATGCGATCCACCCGGTCGATAGTTGCGTCCACCCTGCACCCGTCTTGCCCAACATAAGATGCTCCACCCAGTTGGGGTTGAGTTTCCCAGACCTGCTGTTGCTCTCCGGGTCGGGACGGCCAAATACCACTACGGCATTCGACAGCGTGTCGGTTGGATGCCCCTTCCTCTCCTGCCGCCCCTTGCCGGACTTGCCCTTCACGTCCCTCGCTGCGGGTGTCGGCCAGTTCATTAAATGCCCGTTCTCCGATTTCTCCAAGGGACACTCTACTACGGCAGTCCTCGGTAGTGACGGGCGGCACTTCATTTCCTTTCCTTGCAAGGAGGAAAACTCGTTTGCGTTGGTGCGGGCATCTTCTTCCATCCTCTCCGACAACTTCAGCCGCACTGAATAATCCCCACGCGCTTTCGTAACCGATGCGCTGAAATTCTCTAATGACATGAAGCAGGACGGGTGTTCCTGCGGGGTCGGCCCATTGGTCGCCTTTGAGTTTTGCGCTAATGATGCCTTGGACGTTCTCGATAAAAACGAATTTTGGTTGAACAGTTCGTACTGCATATTTTATGTGCGGGAAGAGGTGTCTTGGGTCTTCGTCTGCTTTGTGGGAACCGGCCTGTGAAAACGGTTGGCACGGAATTCCAGCAAAGATGTAATCAAAGCATCCTCGAAAGCTGTTGTACGGGAAGGTCTTAACATCCGTATGGACAACGCCCGGAGCCAGCCGACCTTCTTCAATCTTGTTGACCAAGTTCGCTGCGGCGAAACATTCCCTCTCCACATAAACGACTCGGCCAAACTCGACGCCAGCGAGGCGGAGTCCCAATTCGATTCCTCCGTACCCGGCGCACAAGGAGAGACAGGTGAGTTTGTTTTCGGTATTATCCACATTCAATTAGGGCTTTTTCATTTCAGTTCCACTTCTGCTTGGGTTTCAATCCAGCATCTAGCTCCGCAACTCAGTGGAGCATCGGGCCGATACACGATGGTGCTTGGGCCGTTGACCATGACGCTATGTGCATAGTCATTTGATTTATAGGTCTTCACGGTTAGCACGGGTTTACGTTCCCCCGTCTTGAGGTTGCGTTTAATGATGTGCTGGTTAACGTGGATCACGGTCTTCATTCATCGTCATCTTCCTCACTGCAATCTGGGCAAGCGTGGGCTGGGCCACTGCCGTCTGATTCGCTTGTTTGGTAGCCACGCCCTTTGCAAAACTGGCAAGTGGATTCATCCTCACCATCGTAATTATCGTGGCCGTAGTCTTCATCGGTGTAGTCGCTCATCGTTTGGCCAACTCCTTCCATCGCTCTATCTCCTTCTCCAGTTCATCTATGCGGCAGTCCTTATCGTCTCCCTGTTGCTGGAGGCTTCCGAGGTAGAACCATGCGTCCAGTAATTCCTCGCGCAGTGCGCCGATTAGGTCGGGGTGGTTATCGAGGTTATTAGTGACCTCGCTCTTGGCTTGCCCGATGTCATACTTGGCTGGGGCAAGTTGGTTAAAGCAACGTACTGCTTCGTCTCTTATCTGTGTCGGTGTTCTCATACTGCGTACCCCTTCTGGCGAAGCAACTTGGCTTTTGCGATGACGCGCTTGTCGTAGGTCAAGCGATCCTTCAACTTGGTGATCCCGCTTATCACCGCGCCGTGGTGACGACCCATTGCTTTCCCAATCTGAATGTAGGAGTACATGTTCGCATGTTCACGCAGCATCGTGTAGATAAAGAATCTGGCGATACATACGTTTTCGTAACCGCGAGTTCGTTGCATTATTTCGTCTGGTTTAACACCCGTAACCACCTCAACATCGTCAAGGCATTGGCGTAGGGTTTCTTCTGTAGCTGTAGTCGGTTTTTTCATAAATGGTATTTCGTAGGTTATACTCACTTCCTAGCATGCCATTTGCGGCGCGTAGGAGCCTCTGTGAGGCATTGTTCTGCCAAGGTGGGGTCATCACGGCGGAGGGCTATTGCCGCGCTCTCTAAGGCAGAGGCGGGCAAGGACTTATCTGTGAGGAATTTTTGGGCTATCATTTGCCATTCTTCTTTGTTGTATGGTTTTGGTTTTTTGTCGGCCACTCCAGTTGATCCCGTTGTAGTTTTTTTCGTACTGCTTTGATGTAGTTAAAATATTCGCTCTCGGCGCAGAGCCTTTGCCGTTCCGCTTCTGCTTTTTCGCCATGCATTATTCCTCCAAGTCTTCGGGGGTTGGCCCAAGCTCCATGTCAAGCGGGGAGCAGTTCGGGCACTCCCATCGATTGGTCTCGTCGTTCAATTCCATGTACGTCCCGCTTGGGGTACAGCCGCATTGAGGTGGGGTGTCATCTGGTGTCATAAGCTCTCTCCAATCTTGTACCGTTTTGCGTTGTCCATTTTGATGTAGGCGAGGTCGGCCATCTTCTGACCCCCCGCAGTTGAGGCTTGGGTTTTCTGTGTGCCGTAGCGAATCGGACACTGTATCCACCCCTTCCTATTGCTGATCTCGATCCAAAGATATTCATCAATGTCCCCGAAGATCAGCATGCCAAAAAAGGGCACGTTGGAGTTCATGGCGAGCTTCCGATTAATTTCCACCTTCGACTCGTCCATGAACCATTCGTTGTCCCAGTCGTCAGCCAAGACCTCTGGCTTCACCCAGCGAACCTTGGCCTCCACGATCCCCGCAAGCTCCAGCATGGATGGTTGGTGTTCCATGATCCCCCCGTCCCACGAGGCTTCGTCCTTTCGCCCCTTCTCTTGCGGAGTTTCAAAGACGGCCATCTGGAACTTCTTCGCAAAGTCATTCATGGCAAGCCGTGTTTTGGCATTTGCGATATTTGTTTTTGTGTTGTCGTCCATAATTAAAAAATTGAAGGCGGGCGCAGTTGGGAGTTAAGGGAAAACTGGAAGCATTGCTCCCAGTCAAGGAGGCTCCCGTGAACACGCAATGTAGCAGTAGCGTGTCTGCGCCCGCAGAAGTTCATTTCCAGACCTCCATTTTTTTCCCAGTGGCATCGACTGCCTTGGGCTTGGGGTCTTGGCGACCATTACGCTTGAGGTTGCGCTGGCCGTAATAGTTGGCAAAGTTTGATGGCCCGAAGAGCGTGGCCGGGCGAAGGAACTGGGCGAACTTGGTTTCAGCCCAGTCAACCGCCTTGGTGTCGATCATCTCCTTGATCCCCTCCTCCGTTATCCCCTTCTCTCCAAGTCGGGCATTGAGGTTTTCAATGTTGGTCTTGGCGGTGGAGTACGAGGTTCCAGCCACCTTGTTCAAATGGGCCATAATCCTCTCAATGGAATCACCCCTATCCTTTACCTTTGCCTTGTCTTTTTCCTTTACCTTTTCCTTTACCTTTTCTTTATCCTTTTCTTTATCCTTTTCTTTATCCTTTTCCTCTAAGCTATCGCTAGGGTTATCCAAGGCTAGGGAAAGGGTAGGACTAGGGTTACCGTAGGCTATACATAACTTCTCGTAAATACCGTGCCTTAAAAGCCTTTTAATAATTGATTTATGAACCGGCGATTTTTCATTTAGGTTTTCGCCGTACTGAAACCGGACAAAGGACTTTATCCAAATCTTGTCATCACCGACCTTCTCAAGCCGATCTCCAAAGGCACTCAAGTCGTCCTCGCCAACGTCCTCGCCAATGCTGAAACTGGCCAGCCCAAGGTTGACTTCCCAGACCCCGCAACTGTCCGCCTTGTCGGCCATGTACAGCCACAGTAATTTCAGTTTACCGGGCAGATTCTGGAACCAAAGTTTGTCCCATTTCTCGGTAGCAGTGAATCGCTTCATTTCTCCACCACCTTCGGCTTCACTTCTGTGTAAACGAGGTTCTTGCCCAGTGCCTCTTCAGCCATGAACTGGGCCTCAATCCTATTGACCCCAGTGTGATCCTTAACGGCCCCAACCAGCTTGGAAAAGCTGATCGTGGCACAGGCTGTTAGGTCACGATTACTGACCAGATCGTTGTCCACCATGTCCATGCCAGCCTCGTAGGTGTTCGTGACCTTTCTGCGGCGAGAGGTTTTGCCCAGACCGTATCCGGGAACCGAGTCGCCATCTTCTCCCAATCTTCGCGAAGCCTCTTCCTTCAATGCCTTGCATCGCCCCTCGACCACGGGGAGGATCGTGAGAGCATTGCTGATCTGGTTCCCCGTGAGCATGGTGACGGTGGATAACGACATCAGTTCTTCCTGCGCGGCCTTGACGGCTGGGCAATCAATCTTAGCCAAGCAGTAACGGCACTGAGGTTCCCCAGCCTTCAGTCGCGGGTGCTTGGCCTCGATGGCGCGTAGAATCCTTGTGATCCTACATCGCGCCTTCTTCAGTGCGGCCTTGTCGTAGTAGTGAGTGTGAGGTGGCCCGCACGGCGGTTGGATGATGGCGACATGGCAACCTTCCAGCCCGTGAGTGTAATCCGCCAGAACGGCCAGTGCCATTAGCTGCAAGTTCTCCGAGGCGTGAGTGACGGCAATCGGCCCAGTCTTGTAATCGATGATGAAACCGATGTTGTCCTTGATCGCAAGTACATCGGGGACACCGCTGTAACGGTCTCCGCGATACCACATGCGTTCCTCGTTGAAGTAGTGAATGGGGCTACTCATTGCCCGTTTGAGTAGGGCGTCCCGTTCCGAGAGGATGGCCAGTGCCACCGAGATGGCCTCCTCGTCTCCCTCTAGGACTTTACTCCCTCTGGGGTTGTTTAAGAATTCGTGAATAAGAGTTCCCCTCGCTGCTTGGGATGTCTCCTTGTCTTTCCGCCCCTTCTGGGACTGATGTTTTCCGGGGCACTTTGATAAGCTCCCAAAATCACTGGCACTTGGCATTCCTCGACGTACATCTTTTTCTTCCAATTGGCTCATTTGCTTTCTCCTTGATTTTCTTTATGGGTAAATTAAACCCAGCTTCCCTTGCTACTAACTCTAAACCGCCATCCTCAAAAAAATATTTAAGGCTGACACATATATCTAATTGCTTCGCTGTAAGTTCCCTTACGGGCAAAGTATCAGCGTCGAGTAACCCACGGGCGGCTGCTTGGCGGCGATCAGTGACCGCTTGCTCAATGATCGCCGCAAGCAGCTTTTTAAGCCCGTGTGAGTCCACTCATTTTAGTAAGGCACGTTATCTTCGGTGGGTGCTGCTGCGAAGCCGCCGTCTACGGCCTTGAAGCCGTGCTTACCGCTTGGCTCAATGAGGCTTTCCTCGTTCGCAATCTGGACGCCCTGCAAATAAGCAGACACACCAGAGTTCCCGTTCTTATTGTAGGCTCCAGACTTGACCTCCACGTTGGCGGTGCTACCCGCGCCTATCCGAGCGACTAATGCCGCACGGGTTTCGCTCTTCAGTTCAACGCCAGTGCCGTCCACAATTGCGAACTCATACTGCGTTTTAGGATTGATGTAGAAGCCCCACTCTGGAGTGGGTTGCTTTTCGCCCTGCTTGTTTACCCGATCATTTCCGTGACGGGGCTTGATTCCGATAGCCTCTAACTCGGCTTTTTGATCCTCGGAAATGTCGGAGCAATGCACCCCGAATTTTCCTTCATCCATCTCTTCCAGATGAACGTAGTTGAGCTTGACGTTGGTTAGGGACACTGTCCCTCCGATGTTTGTTTCTTTAGTTTTACTAGCCATATTATTTTGTATTGGTTTGTTTGTCTTGTGTTTCCTTATTGGAAATTTTCTTTAAAATCACGATCACGCCTTCCTCACCCTTGGGAACCTTTTTTACCCGAATCGTGGTCATGGGTATCTGCTGCCAGCAATCGTCCGACGGCAGAGATGCAATCGCAGACTGTTGCCAAGGCTCCGTCGTTGTCCCGCCTCCGGTTGTCTGAAACAAGGAACACAACTGCGAGTACATAGCCTTCGTAGCCTCTTCCATCCATTTCCGTGCCTTCGGTGCGGTAATCAAACGACCCCGTGCAATAATCTTCTTGTTCTTGAAGGCCGGGCAATGTCCGAGGTCTCGGATACGCATGACCACACAGTCTTTCGTATTCAGTGATTTCATTTTTCTTAGGCATCTGCTAAATGGAAATCGGGGTGAACTGGACGTTTTACATGAACCTCGTCCTCGATTCGCGGGGTGATGTATCGGGTAAATTTGGGCTGGAACTCCAAGGCAATCTCGCCTGTGGGGCCGCTGCGGTTCTTAGCCACAATCAACCGTGTGATCTGGCTCTCTGGGTCGTCTTGGTAAAGAAACCAAACCATGTCCGCATCCTGCTCGATGCTTCCCGATTCGCGTAAATCTGATAGGCGCGGCGGGCGGTCTTGATGCTCAACGGCGCGGTTCAACTGGGAGAGACATAGGATGGGGATGCTAAGTTGGTTGGCCAGAGACTTGAGGCCATTTGAAATCCTTGTGACTTGGGAGACTCGGCTTTCGGAGTGGTCTCCCCCAGCATGCATCAACTGTAAGTAATCAATTACAACCAGCTTGCAGTCGTGTTTTCGTACCATGCGGCGTATCCGCGCCGATGCCTCGGTAAGATTGATCCCGTGCGAGTCGTCGAGATACAGCTTGCTCTGGGCGATCTCCACGAAGGCACGTTTTAGTTTGGGAAAGTCAGTATCCAGAAGTTTGCCAGCGCGGAGGTCACGCCCGTCAATCCCTGCTCGCGAGGCGAAGGAGCGCATCACCAGCGAGGTGGACTTCATTTCCAATGACAACACGCCCACTGGAATATCTCCATCCACGGCTAAATGCTCTGCCACGCCCATCGCCAGACTGGTTTTGCCCATGCCCGGACGGGCTGCGAGGATGACCAGTTCGCCCGGATGCAGTCCGGTGGTGCGGGAGTCGAGGGCAGGGAACCCTGTGGGGATGCCAGTGCATTCCCCTTCATGCTCAAAGGCGGTTTCAATTTGGCTCATTGCCTCCTTGGCCACCTCTTTGATGTTGAGTTCCCCGCCCCCGCTGGTTTCGAGGGCAGCAGCGATGGATAGTCCGCAACCCTCGATCTTGTCGCCGTCCGTCCCCCCAGAATTAATAACCTTCAGCACTGATTGGGCCGTGTCGTAAAATTTGCGAACCCTCGACTTATCTGCCATGACACCAAGCGCGTAAGGGAGGTGGGCAGCAGAAGCAATGAGGTTTGAGAGCGAGGATAGGTAGTTCATGCCACCGACCTTTTCCATCGTGCCAAGCGACATGGTTATCTCCTGCCGAAGGGACAAAAGGTCGATAACTTTTCCATCAGCCTCCATGCCGAGCATCACCTCGTACAGATTCCGGTGGCGCAGATCATAGAAGTCTTCGGCTCCTACCCGCGTCCCGACTTCGGGAAGTATTGAGGGCTCCAGAATAACACAACCCAACACCGCCGCTTCTGACTCACTTGACTGGGCTATCATCTTCATCGATTCTCCTTGCAAAACGCTCCTTTAAATTATTGATTTCGCCACGAATGCATAATCGAATTACATCAGACACCGTGACCTCCATGTCCTCGGCCAACTGGGCCAACTGGGCCTTCATTCGGGGAGGACATCTGAATACTACCGTTTGCTTAACTAGACTACTCATCGCGGCGAACTGTATAACAATGTCATGCGCGAAATGCAAGTCCTTAAACAAGTGAATGGGCAAAAACTTATTCACAGCGCATGACGAGCGCATGACAAGGTTTATGATCAAGTCGCTTAACAAGAGGGCGTGGTGTGTGGTAATAGTATATTTGCACACGCGGAGTGCCTAAAGCCGCACTACACAATTAAAGCCATACGGAGAGTGGCGAACTCCACGGCCCTACTTCGGCATCGGCCACCCGAAACGACAGGTGAAGACTGTCTTCGTCGGGTGACGTATGACTTCCATCTTCTCCGTTTAATAAACTTAAACACGAAAGGGAAATATCATGGCCTGTGGGTCTATTTTTCAAGCCTTCAAGGATAATAGCGAGTCGTTAGCGACCGATGTCCACCGCAAGGCAACCAACCGATCCGTGTGGCTGAACGCTCTTCCGAAGGGAACCTACCCTCTCGGCACTGGGCTGTCTCAGACCACTTTTAACATCGAAAATTCTCTGCCAACCGACGATGAGTTGGGCTGGGAGAAAATTGTAAACACCGGTTCCGTCGCGGGCGAAGTCAACATGCTTACGGGCGGTGGACTTGCTGACCGCACTTGGAACGGGGTCGAGTGGGGCATGTCAGAGCAAACATTCAGTCCAGAGAGAATTAGCATCTCCGGGCCGGAAATTTCTCAAGACAACCTCAAGTATCAATACAACGTGGCTCGCTTCTTGCAAGCCTACGTCGAGGAAATCAGCAAACACAGCAAACGCATTCTGGAAAACAAAATCCAAAATGAGTACATGACCAAAGCTCGCCAAGTCACTATCAGTGGCGCGGCTGGTGCGGAAGCCTTAGTAGACACTGCGGTGACGAGTAAGGCAATCCATGACTCCACTGGAGGCGTGAATGTCTTGGCTGACACTGTTGGCTTACTCCCCGGTCACTTGGATCAATTAGCAATCAATCTAATTGAATCCGGTAGCACCGAGGGTGACTCCAATGGGTTTGTCGAGATGGGGCCAAATGGCCCTGTGTTCCCGCTGATCATCGGTATGGAAGCATCTAATAAGTTGCTGAAGGCTGATGCTAATGTTCGCACCGACTACCGTGAAAGCAGCAAGAGCAATGAATTGCTCAAAGCTATTGGCGCGGATCGTGTGACCGGGAACTTCCGTCACATTGTCGTCACTAACCCCCCGCGCTGGAAACGCAACTCAACTGGTAATGGCTACCATCGCATCAGCGAACGTGCCGTCCAGAGCCCTGTTCCTAACGCGGGTGTGGGTACGATGATCAACCCCCTTTACACGGGTAAAGACATCAGTGATGGTGATGGTGTGTACGAGGGTGCGATTGCGCTGATCCCCAGCGTGATGAAGCAACTGGTGGTTCCTGCAACTACTCCCGGCAACCTTGGGTTCAGTCCGCTGAACTACGCGGGTGACTGGAAGTTTGTTACGGGTGCTTACAAGTACTCAACTGACTGCCCCGACGAGCTTGAAGCTCGCGGCAAGCACTTCGGAACGTATGAGATGGCGTTTGAGCCTGTGTTCGGTGAACACGGCGCAACGCTGATCTTCAAGCGTGACGGTGTAGTGGCCTAGTTTAGCTAGTCGTCGTCAATGGCGGCGCAGTTCCTTCGGGGGCTGCGTCGCCACCTTACTGACATGGAAGACTATCTGGAATGGTTAAAGATATACGCCGTTAACGGCTCGGTCTTAGGGGTTGTCTCCTTCTCCGACGTTGAAGCGGCATTGAAGCTCATCGCCCTCATACTAACTATTGTGTGGACGGCGGTGAAAATTATTAAACTGATTAAGGACGACTAATTATGGCTAATACAAAAAAAGTTAATGAAGGCTTAAAAGCCGGAGTACGCACGAGTGAATTTTATCTAGCACTTTCTGCGGTGGTGCTGGGGATAATCATTTCCACTGGTGCGGTTGACCCCACAGAAGGTGCTGGCACTTGGGACAAAGTGGTAGGCGTAGCTTGCTCACTCCTCGCTGCCCTCGGATACACCGTGGGGCGCAGCAATGTGAAAGCTGCCCACGAAGAGAGTAAATAATGTTAACATCGCTCCTAGCCGCTCTCAACTCCCTGCCTAAAATACTGGCAGCGTTAGAGCGGCTGGGAGACATCGCCACTGCACAAATGGCGCAGCAACGAAAGGGGGTTAAGGATGAGAAGGTGGAAAGTATTATCGCTGCTGCTGCTGCTCGCCGTGAACAGCGGTTGCTTGAGCGTGAAGCTGAACGGCTTCGAGGAGATAGCAAACCGGAATGAAGTTGGAATGGAACACGCTACCTCGACCCCCGAAGGAACTGAACTGATTCGCCAGCTAGGGCTTTATATTAGCGAAATTGAGTTTCAAATTGAGAAGCAATAATGGAGAAGCCCCTCAACAAACAGGGGCGTCCGGCCCGCAAGTTAAAGGGGATCACGGCGGAGTTGCGGGTTGCGGTTGAGTTGTTGGATAACGGGTTCAGTGTGAGTTGGCCGTTCGGGGATATGGAGGGATACGACCTCGTCGCCGATAGCAAGAAGCGGCTTGCTCGTCTTCAAGTTAAGAGCATCACGACCCCAACCAAGACGGGAACGTACCGAGTCTACTTCCGCAAAGGGCATAAGGCGACATCGAGATACACAAAGAAGGACGCTGACTTTTTTGTGGCCGTTATTAACTACCCTTCGGGGGCGTCCTTTTACATTATCCCAGTGGGTGATGCCCCAAGCTCCGGGATATTCTTCCCCCCCAACCAGCACCCAAGTCAACCCAATCGCTGGGAGACTTGTGCGCTGGAGGAGTATCGCAATCGGTGGGACTTACTGCGTTAGTACTTCTTTCGCATCGTAACCCCTTTGGCCTTGGCCAGTTTTGCCGCTGCCGCCTTGCCCTTCTTGGTGTAGGGCAGAGTCTTGGCCACTTGCTTACCTTTTTTATTTTTGTATTTTACGATTGGCATAATTAAAACCCCATTGATTCGTTAACCGCGTCAGCGAATGATTTCTGTTCCTTGGATTCTGCGCCACCGCCACCACTGGCCACTGCCGGGCTGGCTCCGCTTTGCTCCTTCAGTTGCTCACGCAATCGACGGTTAACTTCCATCACTTCCCCAAGTATTTCTCGGTACTTCGGCCCAGTCGCCGCCCAGAGGCTGGCTTCTGCCAGAGCCCCAGCGTCATTGTCACCGCCGAAGATGTTGCGGGCGGTTTCCACACGTTGCTGAACTTCACTGTTCCAAGCATCGTCCCCATCGCGTAGCTGGTATAACTCCAGCCCGTCACTGGCCTTCTTGGCCACGGTGTCGAAGACTTTATTAGTGTCAGCGAGGTGAGCCTCGCGGCGTTCAGTCTCGGTTGCCATGAGACGCTGGTAGGTCGAATCAGCATCGGACAATGCGGCCTCGCGATCACCCCTAACCTCATCCACGCGGGCAAGCAATGCTCCGAGCTTGGCTTGTTCGGTGGTGGTCATTTCAACCATGATCTCTTCTAGGCCGTTGGCGCGGTGCTGTGACTCCTCTGCTTTTACTAGTTCCGCGAGTCGCGTTTCCGACCCCTCTGGAGCGAGCTTCTTGGCTTGATTTACCGCCCCTTCAATCTTCGCCTCATATTCGCGCTGGAACTGGGGGTGACGCTCAATGGCGGCAAGCCGAAGCTGGTCACTAAGGCTGTCCCGCTCCTCCTTGACGGACTTGAGCGCATCGTTTACGTCAGAGTTTTCCAACCCACTCAGTTTTTCCTTGAGCGAATCAAGTTCCATGCGGGTGTTATCGCGATCCTCCTTGATTTTCTTGAAGTCTTTACTGGATCGCGATTCCGGTGTTGCGGATTCCTCCGCCACGGGCTTGGATTCCTCCGCCACGGGCTTAGGTTCCTCCACCGCAGACTTTTCCTTCTCAACATCCCCAAGGGACGCGCTCATGGCATCCATGAAGCTGGTCGGCTCAGTCTCGCTGTCGGGCTCTGGTGTGGGTTTAGGTTCGGGCTGAGTTTCCTCTGCCACGGGTTCTACGGTCTCTGTGACTCCCTCAAGGGTGAGAGTGTCCAAGCCGTCCATTGTCATTAGTTCATTAGCCATAGTAGTCGTCTATTTTGTTGGTTCTTCAAACGTAGCTTCGGGGGACTCTTGTGGAGTCGCCACCTCTGCCATTGATAGCAGTGTGCCTATACACCGCCGGTAACCCACCTCTGCTCCATATGCATAAGCAAACGCTTGAGCATCTGCACCCATCGAGGGCAGCACATGGTTGGTGGGTAATTCTTCTCGCAGTACCTCCAGCATCTGCTGGAAGTCCTTGTTCTGTATGACCTTGTCCGCCTTCTTAGTTAAGGTGGAACTGGTTTTCCATGTTGCTAGGTTCATCATAAATATGGCTAAGAACGGGGACGGTAATCTTGACCAAAGCGGCTTGACTTTCTTTTAAGCAACGCTTTGATTCCTTGCAGCTTGGGTCATCCTCCAGAAGTGCTTTTCGGAGAATAATGTCATCTCGAAGTACGGTGCAGATGTGAATTAAATCACTCTCGCTCAATGGTATTTGCATTTCTTGAATCCTCCAGTGCCATTTTCTGTGCCGTCTTGGCGTCTTTCAGTTGTAAGTCCTGCTCAGTCTTGGCGTTCTTTCGGGCCATGTCATTCTGAACCTTGGCATCTTTGCGACCCTCATCGCGCTCCATCCGCATTGCGGCGAGTTGATCCTTGGAGTCTTGACCGCCTTGAACCGATTGCATCTCAGCCGCTGCGGCCTGTTGCTGCTCGGCTTGCTGGGCGGCTTGCTGCTCAAGCTGCTGAACCACGGCACTTAACTGTTGCAACTGTTTACTCAGTTCCTTGACCATCTCTTTTCGGGAGCCGTCATTGGCCATTGCATTTAAGTGTTCGGAAGTGTGCTGCACGATGACCGAGAGATACCCTGCAATCTCCGAAGGGCTCCCTTTACCCTCCTGCATAGCCATAAGAGCCTCACCGCCCGCCTGTACATGGCTGGCCGCGTGTACGGGGTGGCTGTCTCCCCCAGAAATAGGAATGTTTGCTCCGGTCTTGAAGAGGGCGTTTTCAATCGCTGCCTCTTGCAGTTCTTCCTGCATGGTGATGTCGCGCTGCGGCACTGGGAAGTATCGCTCAACGGAATGATAGCCAGACATGGCGGCAATGTGATCCTTGATGACATTCTGTCGCCCAGTTTCGGGCAACATACCGGAAATGTTCATCAGTTGATTCATAATTGCCCTGCGCTCCATTGATGATCCACGCCCTGCGGTGCGGGTGGCTTGCACATAGTCAACGCTCTTGAGCGCGGCAACCGGAATACCCCGATCACGGCAAGCCTTTTGGAAAGCCAAGGCATCTGCCCCGCCCGGCACATCTGGGGTAAGGTTAGAGTTACTTGCTCTGCGATATCGCTCTGCAAATAAGGTGTCTAGTTGAGTGTAGTAACGATTCAACTGTGTCTTACCAAGCGTGGACTGTTGCGAGGTGATGGCATCAATCTCGGTTGCCGTTCTTGGGTTGCCCCCCTTGTCGAGACGCTGGCGGTACTGTGAGAGGTTGGCTTGCATTAAGCCCTCAAGCTCCCTGTCCACAGCCATCGCCGGTTCCAAGGTTCCAGAATTATTGGTCTGGGCTACACTGACATCACTGGGCATGAATGAGTACGCACCCACTTGAATGATGTTCATCCGGTTCAAGGCATTGGGCGAGTTGGGGGTAATATGGATTGATTGCCGCGCCACCGTGGCATCAATAAGGGAGTTGCGAAGGCGGTTCTTTAACTCCAGCGAAGCATAGAACTTAATGCCGATGCCCTTGCAACTGTGATGTGTGCCGTCCCCCTTATCGTAGTACATGCAGTGAACGCACTCGCTCCAAGCCTTGTACCGATTGGTTTGGCGGAAGAGGAACTTGCGGCCATCCCCACGCTCATCAATGATGCAATGGCTGATGGCCCCTTCCGGGAATTCCTTTGTTGGAAATTCCTTGTAGAATAAATGGGCAACTTCAATAACGTTGCACTTTGCAGAATACGTCAGATCATTGTTGCGAATTTCCTGCTGGTAGAACTCCCAGTTTTTATTGCTTCCGCCGCCGTCCCCCTTGGGCGCAGCGGCCATGATCGCCTTCTTGGCAGAGGTGACATCCCAACCCATCTTGGAAGCAGCCTCTTCGCTCTTTATGAAGGAAAATAACTCATGGACTTGGTAGGTAGACCTCACCACAGCCATCTGCCAGTCATTGACATTAGACTTGGTTCCGTCCAGCACTAGCAAGTCCGCTGATTTTACGGGCTTACACCGCCAGTCGGTAGTGTCTTCAAAAACCAGTGGGCCGGTTCCGTAAAGCACCATCTCATGCTGACTCAACTGCATCAGATAATCAAAATTACTGTCCTTCTTCTGAAGGCGATCAAACTCCTCAGTGACAATGCGGGAGTACCTTTCCGACTCATCAGAACTCCCGTAGTTGATTCGCACCGTTGAGTAGGTGGGCACTTCCGAAAATACATCATAAAACGGAGCCGCGGCCATCGCCAGAAACGCCTCGGATTCCCGAAAATTCACGTTACACTGGAAAGACCGTCCCGTGCGCTTCAGTTCGGCTGCGTTGTAAGGGGCGTTCCCGTCCACCAATCCCTTTACTCGCGACCTCACCTTGGCCCTCTTCTCATCTGCACTGATGAGGTTCCGCACCATGTCCAACACAGGCCCGGCTTCGGTGATGCGCGATTCGGGTGCGCCCGCCTCGGTAATATTTTTTAATTCGTTCATTATTTTTTCCAGCAGTGTTCGGGCAAGGCTTCTTGAACCTTGGCCCTTTGGTTGTTTTTTAAAATTTCTAGCGGGAACCAAATCTGCACTACATTAAAGCACCCGCAGTGGCGGCATGATTTCAGCTTTCCGTCATACAAAGTATCCACAGGGCCACCCGTCCGCTTCAAGAAGGCGGCGATAGCCTTGCTGTTACAGGGCCGACATCCAGCAGCCTCCACGTTGTCACGACACTCTGAGCAAATTTTCCCTCGGCGGGTGGCCTCTTCTGTATCCACTCTTGGGTTTCCTCGCAGGAACGACTCGACCATGATCTTGGTGAAGCTAATGATCTCGTTAATCCCTATCGCAGCCTTGGGCGGATCGGGCAATTCCTCGCAGCTATCCTCAACCTCTTGACACATATATGCCTCAATCTCTTCCTCGTATCCGGGGTCAGTGGGTAGTTGGTTCGCCTCGCGATGAGCCAAAACTTTACTGACAAGATCACTCCAGTGCGCCCCCTTGACCAAAGTGTCAGTGTCTTTTTCGTGAAACCTCCACCCTCCGTGGGGAGTTACTTGCTTATTCATCAATCTCTGCATATAGGCGTTCTGCGTTGTTTATGGAGTCATACTTTAACGATAAAGCCAACCACTCTTTATCAGTCTTCGTCTTATTGTTCAAGCTCCCTGCGCCAAGGGTTCTGGCCATCTCGATAATCAGCGCGGCGGCGTCTGCTAAATCTGGGCTTTGGCCAGTGCGCCCCTTCATCTCCACTTTGCGCTCTACCACGATCTTCCTTTTTTGGTCATCAAACATTCGTGAGCAAAATTCTGTTACGGTATCAAGATCAAACCCCTTGATCTGCTCGCGGATAACCCACTCTCTCACAGAGAACCAAAGCTCGGTAACCCGATTGGCATAGGCTTCATATGATGTTCGGGAGTCTTCATCTGACACAGGCAGATCGCTGGCCTTACCGCCAAACTCGACCCGCATGATCTTGTCGCTCCATTCCTTGGAGAGGATGTCGCATAAGCCGCCACCTTCCCCCGTGGCATCGATGGCGAGGTGTTCTGCCTCGCAGCCTCGCGCCTCACACTCCTTTTGGACTTGGCTGGCGATCTGGAAGTGGATGGGCTCGGATGAACCCGAATCGATCTTGATGGATACGATGTCGCCAAACTCAATCCCGTTGAGCCCGCCCTCCAAGTCACCGTATTGGGCAAAGCGCAGAATACAACGGTCACCCCCGAAGGCGGGGTCGAGCCCGGCCACAGTGATCGCCTTGGAAGCAAAGGCGTGGCGGTCTGTCACCCGATACTTGTGACACATGGTTTCGGAGAGGACGGTCTTGACCACGCCATCCTTGCTCCAAAATCCGCGTGTGTACTTCCAGAAGCGAGGGGAAGATTCGCCTTCATACTTAATAGCAGCATCCACTTGCTCTCTCGTGATTAAGAATTCCCACTTAGTTGTTCCAGCTTCAAGGTTGGGGGACTTCATTCCGTCGAACCGGATGCACACGCCGCGCTCGGTTTCCCATTCTTGAGTTTCAACGCCCACGTTATTCCAGCCCACAACGGGCTCCGAGAAACGCCCGTGTTGGTCAAGTGTCGAGTGAGGGTTACCAATGGCCAGCAACTGAAACTCCTTGCAGCCCTTGGAAAGGTTGGAGGTAGCCTCAAATGCAGCTTCCGGGGTGTCAGTCGCTTCATCGATAATGGCTAGAACGCGCTCGGAGTGAATGCCTTGAATGTTGGCCACGGCCTTGGAGGTCGATCCATCGAGTACCGCAATAGCAAAGATAGCATTCTTATCGTCGCCCTTGACTGCTTGAAGGGTAGTTTTGGAGTCAACCATGTTGCCGGGGAACTGGCTTTCCGAGCTTCTCCATAGGTGCTGGATATTTGCCCAAGCCCGCTTGCGAATCATCTTGGCAGTGGTTGATGATAGGATGACCGATGAGTGTTGCGGATCAGCAAGCCACCAGATCATCGCGTACAACGATGAGCCATATGTCTTTCCACTTGCAGCGCACCCCGTCCAAGAGACCCATTGATTTTCACATAGGGATTCTATCTGCCGCTCCAGCCAAGGGTTCCAAATCAAATCTGGCCAAACCAGATCAGCAGCCCTCTTGAAATGTTCATAACGCCCCAACCCGCCCTCGTCGGGGGTAAGCCCCTCCCGAAACGCATAAAGCTCAATCTCCAGTTGTGAAACTGGGTAGCTAAAAGAAAGTCCATAATTGTCGTCGCGCAACTTGACTTTATCGTTAACGCAGATTATAACTCTTGTCAATCGTAGGTTATACGCTGCCCCATGTCCAAAGTACTTTCAAAACAATCGGATGATGGAGCCAAGTTTTCTGGCTCAACAAAAGTTGCGGCTGTCCCGACGACCTACACCGGAGCCACCGGAGCCACCGGAGCCGCTGGCGCAGATGCGGCTCAACCCGATTGGACTTTCGCCACGCCCACGGAGGTAGCGGTTGGCGGAACACCTACTCTTGGTGTCACCGGAACCTATCCTACTCAGACTTTCACCTTCGGCGTAGTTACCGGGGCCACGGGGGCGCAGGGAGTGCAGGGCAACATTGGAACTGCGGCGACGATTGCAGCAGGAACCACAACTACGGGCGCGGCAGGGAGCAGCGCATCGGTAGCGAATAGCGGGAGCAGTAGCGCAGCGACTTTTGATTTCACAATTCCTAAAGGAGACACTGGCGTACAGGGTGTCATCGGCAACACGGGAACTGCTGCTGGATTCGGAACTCCAACGGTCACAACCGGAACAGCGGGAACGAGTGCAAGCATTGCTTCCAGCGGAACCGACATCGCCAAGATATTCGCATTCACCATTCCGCGTGGTGACGTTGGTGCAACCGGAAGCACCGGAAGCACCGGAACCGCTGCTGGATTCGGGACTCCAACTGTTAGCACTGGAACGGCTGGAAGCAGCGCGAGCATTACATCCAGCGGAACCGACACTGCTAAAGTTTTCGCCTTCACAATTCCAAGAGGGGATGTTGGCGCACAGGGCGTACAGGGCCCACAGGGCAACACCGGAGCCACTGGTGCTGATTCAACTGTGGCTGGGCCAACTGGGGCTGCGGGTGCTGATGGTGATGGATGGAAGTCGGCCGGTACTGGTTACGCTTCGGGTACTGGAATCGTCACGTTCGCGTCTGACGATGGTTTAGGATTCAGCACAAGCGACCTTCGGGGTGCAGACGGAACCAACGGAACCAACGGAACCAATGGTGATGGCTGGAAGTCGGCCGGTACTGGTTACGCTTCGGGTACTGGAATCGTCACGTTCGCGTCTGACGATGGTTTAGGATTTACCACAAGCGACCTTCGGGGTGCAGACGGAACCAACGGAACCAACGGAACCAACGGCCTCGGCGTTCCCAGCGGCGGAACAGTTGACCAAGTTCTAGTCAAATTAAGCGGCACGGACAATCACACTGACTGGGCCGACAACACGGGTGGGCACGACATCGTGGAGGAAAGCGGGACTGCGCTGGCGACCCAGACGAAGTTGACTTTTATCGGTGAACTGGTTGAGGCCGTTAACAACGCTGGCGCATCCAGCACAGACATAACAATAGACGCCAAGACAGCTTGGCTGTACGGATAAAATTATGGCAGCTACACACAAAAAATTATCAAGCGGACAACTGGCGGTATCGGGCGCACCAGCAAACATCTACAACCCCGTCAGCGTGACGGGTTTAATCAAAACTGTCGTGCTACACAACACCAACAGCACCTCCGAAGTGGCGTCGATTTATTTTAACGGCACGGCGGCGGCTGACCGGATGCTAAAGGTAACGCTACAAGCGGATGAAACATTTGAGTGGGCGGTCGGCCATTTGGTAGCGGTGCTTGATGCAGAGACTCTGAAGGGCGAATCAACAACAGCGAGTAAGGTGAACTACTTCATCTTCGGCGCGGAGGAATAATTTATGGCATTTAACAGCAGTAAAATTACAGCGATTACGGGCACTGACGGCACTAACGGCAACGATGGCGCGGCGGGCGCAGCAGCGGGCTTCGGCACGCCAGCGGCAAACGCCAGCAACGTGGCGGTAGACGGCAGTGGAGCCTCGCAAAATGCAACAATCACCGTCACCCCTACTGGGCCAGACACGGCGAAGATATTTACGTTCGCGCTGGGAATCCCAGTAGGCAGCACAGGCGCGACAGGGGCAACGGGCATCATCGACCTCACCGCTGACCAGACGTGGACTGGCTCTCAACGTGCCACCATTGTCACCGACAACGACGGCAGCTTCGACCTCAACGCTGGGCAGAACTTCTTCTGTACGGCTGCGGCTGCGGTGGCGATTGACTTCACCAACGAGACTGCTGGGCAGAGTGGATTTATCAAGCTAATCAACGGATCGGCCTACGCACACACTCTCGCTGCCTCTAGCACGACGAAGGTTGATTCAGATTTCCTCACCACAGTAGGCGGGGCTGGCACGTTCCTTATTAGCTACTTGTGCGATGGTACTAACACCTATCTGTCCACCACTAAAGCCCTCGCGTAAATGGCGATATTTAGCAACAGCATAATCCCAGCCGCAGCAGCAGCAGCAGCAGCGGGCGATGTGGTGACGAAGTCGTTGCGGTTTAATGATGGGGATACTCCGAGTTTAAGCCGGACGTACACGAGTAGCGCGACTTGGACATTCTCGGTTTGGGTGAAGCGGGGCGAGTTGGGTGCGACGAACAATCTGCTGGGAACCGTGGTTCAGTTTAATGCCAGCGACCAGTTGGTGACTCCGAGCCTAACGACTACGGCGGTATATCGTGACACAGCTTCTTGGTGTCACATTTGCGTTTCCAATTCGGGCCTGTATGTGAATGGGGTTCAAGTCACGGGAACAGTTTCGACCTCGGCACTGTCTGACGCAAAAGTGGGTGACACATTTGACGGCTACCTAGCGGATGTCTACCTAATTGACGGCACAGCACTAACGCCCACCAGCTTTGCCGAGGAGGATGCCACGACAGGGCAGTGGAAACCAAAGGCGTTTGTCGGGGTTTATGGCACGAATGGATTTCGTCTACCGTTCACCGACAGCACCACATCCACCACATTCATCGACAGTAGCAGCAACGCCTCGACCATCACAGCCAACGGGGATGTTGTTAACTCGCAGACTCAAAAGAAAGTTGGAGACAGTTCAATTTATTTTGATGGTACGACAGACTCGCTCCAAACCCCCAGCACAAACGTCCGGTTTGGCACTGGAGACTTCACGATAGAATTTTATGCGTATCGCACGGGAAGTGGCGCAAGCCAGAATGTCTATGACCACGGCTACGTTTGGGGTAGCGGAATGGTACTTCAATACAATGCATCTAATGAGATGGTTCTCTATATGGGTCTCTGGAGTCCTCCTTATGTAGCACAAATTGTGGAGTCATCTGCGTCCAGCACTAACCAATGGTATTTTTATCAATGCGTCCGCAGTAGTGGAACCATAACACTATACCGCGATGGCGTATCGGTTGGCACAGCCTCGGACTCGACAGACATAACTGATACAGACCCAGTAGCTTTTGGCGACTCGATTAACCACTCGGCAAGCTATGCCTTCAACGGTTATCTCGACGAGATTAGGGTTTCAAGCACGGCGCGGGCCGCTTCATCTGGCCCCACCACAGCTTTCGTTAGCGATGCCGACACTGAACTGCTGATTCATTCCAACTATGCTGGTGGCATCGGGGGAGACACCAGCGGGGAAGGTAACAATTTCACAGCCACCAACCTCGCCGCCTCGGATGTTGTGGAGGATACTCCGACTGATAATTACTGCACGTTAAGTCCCATAGACGCTACATCCGCCCAGACGTTTTCGGAAGGGAATCTAAAAGTTTCGTACTCTGCGGGTGCATACACCGCTGGTGGCCGTTCAACTTTTGCAATACCCTCAACAGGCGACTGGTATTGGGAAGCAACTTGTACTGCTGTGGCCCAAAATTATATTGGCATTCTTGACCTTTCGGTTCCGATTGTAGGTACAGTATCAAATGTTATTTACAGTTCATCAGATTTTTACGCTTACCTGCAGGATGGCAATAAGTATAACGTACCCACGGGTGCTTCATCATACGGTGCAACTTTTACGACAGATGATGTTATTGGCGTAGCTTTATCTGGAAGCGGCGACCTTACCTTTTATAAAAATGGCACAACACAGGGTACAGCCTTTACGGGATTGACACCGGAGAACTTTTCACCTGCGTATATTGTCTATTCGGGCGCGGGGTGGCTATTCGACTTCGGTCAATCTGGCTTCGCACACACCCCACCCACCGGCTTCAAAGCACTCTCCACAGGCAACCTCCCTACCCCCACAATCGCCAAACCATCGGAGCATTTTTCAACGAAACTATACAGCGGAACGGGCAACACCACACAGAACATTACGGGCGTAGGGTTCCAGCCGGACTTGGTTTGGATTAAGAAACGGCAAAGCGGGTCTCATTACTTGCTCGATTCCGTCCGTGGGTTGAACGACTTACACCCGGGCTCCACAGCCACGGAGAGTTCTTCATCTGGCCGCTTCAACTCTTTCGACTCGGACGGATTCCAAGTTGAACACAGTGGCGGTGGTGGCGGGTTCACTAATGGGGCAAGCCAAACCTACGCAGCTTGGAACTGGCTGGCTGGAACGTCTTTCACGGCTGAATCTGGCGTATCCGATTCCGGCTCAAAGAATGTAGATGCGGGATTCTCCATAGTTACTTGGACTGGCAACGACAGTGGCGGCTTTTCACCTGCCCCTCAAAGCGTTTCGCACGGACTCACCGTAACACCAGAGTTAATCATCGCGAAGCCGCGCACCGCCAACGGAATGGGCAATGGCAGTTGGGTTGTTTGGACAAAGGATTTAACCAGCGGGACGTACCTCATTATGAACACCACCGCTGGTGAGGCGAGTTGGTCAGATGCGTTGGTGAGCAGTATCGGCAGCAGTTCGGTTTCATTCGGCAGCGACATAAGCGGGAACGGTGAGGATTTGAACGCTGATTCGTTTGGCGGTGCTGACACGTATGTGGGGTATTTATTTGCCAGTAAGGCGGGGTATTCAAAGGTGGGTTTGTATAACGGGAATAGTGCGGACAACTTTGTAGCGTTAGATTTTGCGCCAGCGTGGATTTTAATAAAGTCAACCGGCAACCCATCTTCTAGCGGTCATTGGGTAATCAAAGATAACAAGCGTTCGGCGGCGTATAACCCCGCCGACGGAAATCTTTACGCCAATGAAACCTACGCCGAGGACACAACTGCGTCGGTAGATATTGATTTGTTGAGCAACGGATTCAACATACAGGGGACGTATGCTGGCATTAACGCCACGTCATCCTCGTACATATTTCTTGCGATGGCAGAGAAACCACTAAAATACGCTTCGGCCCGCTAGGAAACTATTATGAAATACTTACACAACGACCACCCGCTACCCAGTGGCTCATTCACAATCGGTGATGAACGCTTCGGTAGCAACTGGCTATCCAATGCCACACCGGAGATGCTAACTGAGCGTGGCATCACCATCGCCCCTTCTGTGCCACCACGCCCATCCGAGA
>Ga0302120_10000030_pt1 | contig 47911 bp, 31 predicted proteins | sample AG5_Bottom_MG_FD_203118 | JGI IMG/M metagenome (GOLD analysis project Ga0302120, IMG submission 203118) | Marine microbial communities from Western Arctic Ocean, Canada - AG5_Bottom | ecosystem: Environmental > Aquatic > Marine > Oceanic | place: Canada: Western Arctic Ocean | collected 2017-10-01 | reverse complement strand
TCTCGGCTGCCCTTCAACAGTGAAACATTGAGATTCTCGCAATCCCCATTGCACGATCCCTGGCCGTTCTCCCAGGTGCCGCCCAAGAAGACGGTGAAACGCAGTTGAATCATCTCGCCCTCGGCGAGTCTGACATCATCGTCCAGAGCCGGATCCATGCGGCAGGTGACCTTGACATCCATCGCAGCATTGCCACCTTGACTGTCCTCGCCGTACTCTGCACTGTCCTCGTTGGTGCTGTTGAATGCCGACCAGCACGAAGAGAGCGCGGCATTGCCGAAGACGTACATCGTGTTGTGAACCGCGGTCGGCTGACCATCATCAGAGCCGGGAGACAATTGCATCACGCCAGCGCCGATATCCGGAGATGCAGTACTCGGCGTGGAAATCATCACGGCGAACATCATGGCGGTGCAGATGGCGACGAAGCGTCGGCGGTCCATAGATGACCGTCCGCGCCCTCCCGTTTGAGGATTTGGCTGAGATGGCCTTACAGGCCAGACGGCTCAGTCGAAGCGCTGAATCGAACCGAACCCGGTGCCTTGGGCTCGCTGTTGGGCGATGTTGAGGGCCTCACCGAGCTTGTCGGGTTCCATCACGGCATCTGTCAGCCGGTCATTGGCCACACCCGTGATGATGGCCATCACCTTGATTGTGTCACCGAAGCCCGGATCTTGACGCGCACCAAAGATGACATTGGCATCTGGAGAGAGTCTTCCAGTCATGAGATCGACGACTTGGCTGGCCTGTTCGAGGGTCATGTAGGGCCCACCCGTGACGTGGATGAGCGCACCGGTCGCGCCATCGATGTCGATGTCGAGCAGTGGGTGATTCAGCGATTCGTGGACGACCTCTTCTGGGCCGCGGTCGGATTCGCCATAGAGCATCATGGTGACGCCGCCGCCGGCCATGATGGCGCGGACATCGGCAAAGTCGAGATTGATGAGGCTCGGCAGGGTGATCGTCTCGACGATGCCCTTGACGATCTCTGCGATCAGTTGATCCATGATGCTGAACGCTTCATCAAGAGGCAGATTCGGGACATAATGGAGCAGTCGGTTATTGTCGAGAACGAGTACGGCATCCGCCTCCTGGCGGAGCATCTCAAGCCCTTCGAGCGCGCGTCGCATGCGCTGACGGCGCTCGACCTGGAATGGCGTCGTCACCACAGCGACGACGAGCGCACCGGATCGCTTCGCCTCCTCGGCGACCACCGGCGCGATGCCGGTGCCCGTGCCACCGCCGAGCCCGGCGGTGATGAAGACGAGATCCGAACCCGAGACGATCTGGCTGATGACATCCCGGCCGGCTTCGGCACAGCGACGTCCTGTCGCTGGGTCGCCCCCCGCACCGAGTCCACGCGTGATGTGGCGACCGACGAGCAACTTCTGTAGTGCGCGTGTATGATCCAGATGCTGCTTGTCGGTGTTGATGGCGACCGTGATCGCGCCCTCGACCCCGAGATGGGTGATTCGATTCATCGTATTGTTGCCAGAACCGCCGCACCCACAGATCAAAATCCGGGGGTCGGGCACACCAAAACCCGTCAAATCTTCATTCAGCAATGCCGTCGGCTGCTTCACGTCGAGATCGCGCTTCAATTCATCCACCAGGTCGCCGTAGGCGCCTCCTAGCGCTCCTCCTGAATCTTGTCCCCCATCCATGGACGTCACCGCAGGTCATGCCTGCACTCCCGAGTTCGACTTCCAATTGGTATTAACCGTGACGGGAAGGGACCGCATTCCGGGACCCATTCCAAGACCCCTTTCTAGCCTCCAACTGGCAAGGCCTCGCGCACAACCAACAAATAGCCGAGGGCGGTGGGCGGATTGCTTCCGAGCGTAGCATAGCCTGGCCAATGCACCTGACTGTAGACGTGAACTTCACGGTTGTAGACAATAGGCAGCCATCAGGGAATCGCTGGTTCAAATCCGGCCGCTCGGACCACCTTTCGGATTGTGCAGTAATTAATATTCATAGGAAATACATAGTACTAGGTAGCTAATCCAAAGCCATGCAAAGACTACTATCCGTGCTAACAATGTGTATGCTGTTGCTCTTTTCCCCGTTGGTAGGGACGATGGATGCCTACGGCGAATCAGAGTTGTCTGAAGAATCAGATGCTATGGAGACAAGCGGTCGCCAATCACAGTACACCTGTGCAGATTACAATGGTCAAGGTGGTCCATTGTGGCAGGGAAATCCTGTCTTACAGGGTGAAATTTACGAATACCCTGCAGCATCCGGCACATACTGGATTGCTGAAGGGGATGAGGATTGGAGCCCTGGCAATGAGTTGGCGCCGGGTGACGATCCAGATATCTGGGTGCTATCGTGTGATTGCGAAGAAATTTGGGATGCTGCCGGTCAGCCCTATTGGGATAGCCAAACCACATACGGCCAGTATGACATCATCGTGCATGTGACCGGCCCAAATGCTGCAGACAACAACACATGGATTTCGTTAGGGAATTCAAATACCAACAATGAACCCGGCCAGAGCAATTCTTGGCAACTTTGTGCACAGGATTGTGACGAATTCGGTGGCTTCGGCGGGATGATTTGGTATTCAGGAATGAACATCAATGATGGGGATATCGTTGAATGGCCTGCAATGTCGGGGCAATATTGGATTGCCGATAATTCAGCATCTCCGAGTACACAAGCACCGGGCCTGTATAGTGGTTCTATTTGGAAAATGACATGCTCTTGTGCTGAAATTTGGGCAGATAATGGAGGAGGTATTTGGGATAATTCAGATACATACGGCTACCTCGAAATAGTTTCTCACAATGGCTACTATTGGGTTTCCCAGATGCATCAACCCCCGACAAACACCAATTTTGAACCAGGGGTAACTGGATGGCGCTGGGAATTGTGTGCAGCCACTTGTGGCGCCAATGATGGATGGGGTAGCCTTGGCGGCCCTGATTGGGATTCGACTCAGTCCTATGGGGCGAATTCAACGGTCATGTATCCACCCGGCTCGGGGATTTTCTATCATGTCCCGATTGGAGGGCCCGGTGTCAGCGTAAGCACCGTTCCTGCAAATTCTGCAGGTGTGGCAAATCAAGGCTGGGTGGGGCCCTGTACTTGTGAGGAAATTTGGTTCCAAGGTCAAGCGAATCCGACGTGGAATGCAGTTGATCCTTCAGTATCCCAATTTGTTTGGGATTCGACAGTCACGTACCCACAGTGGCTCCTTGTCATGGATTCACAGGGTACGATTTGGATTTCACTTGTGAACAACAACATTGGCGATATGCCGAGTGAGGATTCCGCATTTTGGGCAAAATGTGAAGGTGATTGTGCAACTGATGGAGGTACCGTTGGCGCCCCTTTTTCTTCAAGCCAAGTGTACTCTGGAGGAGACATCGCTGAGTTCCCTTCGAATTCTGGCCTGTTTTACACATTCAATTCTACGGGCACCTCGTTGGCAGCAGCTCCAATGACACCAAATGGGCCGAATCCGAAGTGGTCCGGGCCATGTGATTGTTCCGATATTTGGATGCAGTCTGGGATGGAAATTTGGGATTCACAGGCCAGTTATGACTTGTGGCAATTGGTCCAAGACAGCAACGGTCGAATCTGGTACTCCATCGTCAATTCGAATATTGGAAATGTACCACACACCGCACCCAGTGAATGGGAAGAGTGTGGTTTTTCATGCAGTAAGCTACGAATTGTTGGCCCTGTTTGGGATGCTTCTGCGAACGTTCAGCCCAACTCGGTATACGAATATCCTGCGAATTCTGGCTTCTTCTACATGGCGCTGACATATGCTGGGACAAATGCACCCGCCCCTGATTCTGACCCCACCGTATGGGAAGGTGGATGCCGCTGTGGAAATATTGGTGACAATTCGGTTTCATGGTCAAGTGCAGTCAGTTATGACAAGTTTGAGTTGGTGTGGTCTGCAGCCGGATCGTATCCAGGGTTTTGGATTTCATTGATTCCAAATAACGTGGGAAACAATCCCTCAATTTCGCCAGATGAATGGCGAAAGTGTGGATGGAATTGCAATGATTTCAACGGAAATACCGGCCCAGCATTCGTCAGTGGTAGTACTACGGTCACATTTGGTGAGATCTATGAATTCCCAGCATATTCCGGTTCGTTTTACTTGGTCTGGGGTGGACAGGCTGGTGTCCCAATCCAGAATGCCGACGATCCTGATACCAATCCCGATATTTGGTCGCCGTCTTGCGACTGCGAGATGATTTGGTCGGCACCCGCTAATTCGCCATCGCCAATGTTTGATTCTAGCGTAGCGTATGATCAGTGGGAAGTCGTCGGCACATCGTCGGCAACGGGTGGAATAGATTTGTGGACCTCAGAAGTGCCCAATAACCTTGGAAACACGCCCTCACATCTGTCGCTTGCATGGGATGCTTGTGGTGAACATTGTGACCGATTCGATGGGTATGGTGGGCCCGTGTACGTGCCTTCGCAAACGGTGAATCCAGGAGATACCTATGAACATCCCGCGAATTCAGGCATATTCTATATGGTAATCAATTCGAATTCAGTCGCAAACTCACCAGACCCAGGCACTTCACCGGATATCTGGTCAGATCCTTGTGATTGTGAATCGATTTGGCAAGATAGTGTGGACCCTCCTAATTCACCTCCCGTATGGACCGCGGGGTCATTCACATCATACAACCAATGGCAAATTGTTGAGTACAATGGATACTATTGGATGGCAACGGTAAATGGTGTACTCAATTCAGCACCCAGTCCGTTGAATTCGAATTGGTCGATTTGTGGCGAAGAAATTGATCCTTGCACGTATGCTGCGTTGACGGACAATTCGTGGCCGAGTTGGTTGAATCCAACTTGGGCAGGCGGTAGTATTGGATACATGTTGAACGATCAAGTCGCACACGGAAATGAGTTGTACATTTCCGCAGTGAATAACAACATGGTTGCACCAAGTGATGCATCTGTTGCCTCGGGCATGTGGGTTGAGTGTGATTGCTCAGATTTGATTGATGTCAGTCCAGAATATGTTGCGGGTGCAAGTTACCTTGCGGGTGATGTTGTTTATTCTCAAGGAGCTTTGTGGTTTGCCATTGACAATACAAACAGTGTTGCCGGTAGCAGCGATTGGCGGCCTTGCAATTGGTGTGACCTGTCTGATGGCAATGTCCAAGCCTGGGATTCATGGTCAGGAAGCTTAGGCAATTACCAGATTGGCGACACCGTCGCTCACAATGGCGTGTATTATGTCTCAATATTGGACAACAACCACAACGAGCCTGGCGTTGTCATGTTGTGGTTTGGTGGTGTCAGCCCCAGCAATTGGCAGATACAAATTCAAAATTGGAAAACACAGGGATGGGTTGAGTGTGAATGCTCTGAGATAGCGCAGGATTACCAAGCAGGATTTTCCTACAATCAAGGTGATGTTGTTGTCGGCCCAGATGATCAGATATGGGTCTCAATGTATTCAGGGAACACTTGGTGGCCGGGCTTTGCAATCAATTGGTGGGGTACGACATGGGTCATCTCAACTTGGGAGTTGTGCAACCCGGGAACCTGTTTGGATCCTACTGTTTGGACTGCACCACCAGGGGCTGTTTCGGGTTACCAAGATGGTGATGCTGTGACGCATGTTGGGACTACTTGGTTCCTACAACCGGGTAACTCCGGAACAGCGGTACCACCTGATTGGAGCATGGTAACTACCCCGGGCCCGTGGCAATTGTGCACGCCGGTTATTTCGTGGCCGTGGTATATGTCTCCAACAATCAACGGTTCCATTGGGGCCTTGAAATCTGAAGACACGTATCAAGAGATGGAGGCAGTTGGCAACGATGCGGATTCGGTGAAGGCTATTCTTGGGTCCGCACAACTCGCTGGTGAATCATCCGATGGTGCATTCCTCGATATTGGTGAGCATTTGCTAGTTGAGTCCACCGGCATCCGTGAAAATGAGTCGTTCTCAATTGCCTATCGGACCGATGTTGCGTTGACTGAAATGAACGAGCAGGATCTCGAATTATTAATCCGCAATGGTGTCTGGATTGTTGCTACCTGTGAAGCAAGTTATGGCCTGACGGCTAAATCCGGAGGCGAAATGCTCTGTGGAATGTGGCAAAATGACGGTACGACCGTCGTGATATCATCTGCCTCTAATTCTTCCTCACAACTGTTGCGAGTGCGTCCGGGGATGTTGTGCCCTGAGGGTGCGATGAACTGTGTGGATATCGTCATTGAGGACATGATGGGCGGGGAAGTTGCGCCTGAAGACGATGATGACGATGGCGTTCCAGATGCATGGGATGAGTGTTCAGAGACGAGTAAAGGTGTCGCAACAGATGCCAATGGTTGTGAAGTGAAAGCTGAAAGTGCAGCCGAAGAAGGCGGCGGGCTTCCGGGCTTCACGCTCGTGTTGATGATGTCTGCAATGTTTGGGGCTATCGTGTATACCGGTCGTGCTCGGCGAGAGGAGTAGGAAAACTCGCTTGATTCCTCTAGTCTCCCCTGCGGGGACATATGCCTTTCAGCGGGACGCTCATATAGGGGGAGCAGGTCGGCGGAATGCTCCAAAGGGTGAATCTCATGGCTCGTTCACTTCATCACCACGTCCGCGAGACCTGGAAGCGTCCCAAGGACGCCCTTCCCTACGACTACCGCCGTGACCGCATGGCAGCTTGGCGCCGTGAGCCAGTCATCAATCGAATCGAGAGGCCGACCCGCTTGGATGCGGCCCGCCGCATGGGCTACAAGGCCAAGCAGGGCGTCGTCATGGTCCGCACGCGCATCCGCCGTGGTGGACTGCGCAAGTCAAAGATCAACATGAAGCGCAAGCCGAGCAAGGCGGGTATGCTCAAGATCACCATGGCGAAGAGCACCCAGCGCATGGCGGAAGAGCGCGTCGCGCGCAAATTCCCCAACCTCGAGGTTCTCAACTCCTACTGGGTCGGCGAGGATGGCAAGAACAAGTTCTTCGAAATCATTCTGATCGATCCGAGCCACCCCGTCATCCAAGCCGACAAGCAGTTGGGCTGGATCACGGGAAGCCGACACCACGGTCGCGTGCACCGCGGCAAGACCAGCGCCGGCAAGCGCGGTCGCGGTCTCCACAACAAGGGCAAGGGCGCCGAGAAGCTCCGCCCCTCGCTGAAGGCCAACCAGAACCGCGGCAAGTGAGCCCCGCTTCTGGCCCAAGGTTGATGGACGGGTGCAGCCCGGCTGTTCTTCGATGGCCGAGGCACGCGCTTCCGAACTCCGGGGCATGCCCGTCATTCTGCCCGATGGACGCTTCCTCGGAACGGTGTACGACGCGGTGGTCGATGCCGAGGCCTGGACCTGCACCCATCTCTTCGTTCGCAACCCTCCTGCTGCAATTGTCGAGGATCGGGTCCACGTGGCCATCCCTTGGCGTTGGGTCCGTGCGGTCGAGGATGTGATTCTCCTGCGTTGGTTTCCGCCCACACCCATCCCCGAGACCCCGATGAACCCTTGAAAAAGGAGGAATGTGCCCGACATTTTGGGCACAGCCTGCGAAAGCGGGCTGTGAACCGTTTGAAACGCGAGGGATCCCAGTGCTTGAACTCCACGTGCTCGGCACTTCGAGTGCACGGTTTGCCCACGGTCGTTCCGTCTCCGGTTCGGTGATTGACACCCCGGGCGGGCTGGCCCTGATCGATTGCGGCGAGGGCATGCAGAAGCGGGTGCTCGACCACAACCGTGCCCTCAAGGCATCGGGCAGCCAGAAGCGAACACGGCTTGCGCGCATCCGTGCGATTCTGATCACCCACGGCCATCTAGATCACACCTGGGGTGTGCTTCCCCTGCTGCAGACGTTGGCACTCGACGGTCGCCGCGAACGGCTGGTCGTGATGGGTCCGAGCACCTCCGAAGCGATCGCGTGGGCCACGCAACACCCCGGTGAGGCGCCGCCGGAGGACAGCGACATCTCGGCTTCGGATCTGGCGATTCTCTTCTCTCAGTGGCAGACTGTTGGCATCAAGGATGACGGTCTCTCCTATCCGATTGACTGGGTCGTCGTGCCGCTTGAGGGTGAAGCACCCTTCTCCGCGCCCTTCCAACCGCTGGAAGGGGTTGAGATCACGATGGTGCCGACCCGTCACGGTGTGCCGGCCTGTGGCTATCACATCGCCACGCGCGGCCGTGCCGGGCGATTCGATCGCGAGCGCGCGAGCGCCCTCGGGCTCGAGAAGGCTGAGATCACTCGGCTGGCCGAGGGGGGCGAAATCGAACATGCGGGCGAGGTGTTGTCCGGTGCGGAATTCCGAGGACCGCCGCGTGCTGGCCGCAGCTTGCTGGTGTCCGGTGACACGGCACATGGTCCGGTTGGATTCGAACGCGATCAACTGCCCGCCCCGCCCGACCTGCTGCTGCACGAGGCGACCTTCCTCACCGACAAGCAGGACAAGGCGACCGAGTACAATCACTCGACCGCGGCCGATGCGGGTCGCCACGCGAATTCATGTCGCGCAGGCGCCCTGGCCTTGACCCATTATTCGAGTCGACTCGAGCGTCTTTCACCCTCGGTCAGCGAGGCTCGAGAACAGTTCTCTGGCCCGGTCGCAGCCACCTCGGATGGCGACCGTTACGAGGTGGGTCCAGAGGGGGAGATCACCCATCATGTGCGCATCGAAGACGGGTGGAACGCGCTCGTGTTGAGATGAACCGGCATGGGCGACCTTGAAATGGAGATGAGCGGAGGCGGAGACATGCCTCGGCCACGATGGGCAATCCTCGCCATCGCAGTGCTCCTGCTCTCCTCCGTGCCCTCGACGGGTGCAGCCGAGGGACGGGCAGTCTCATGCACGACGACCGATCTCGGACTTCTGCCCGGTCAATTCAACATCGCCGACCAAGGCTGTGAACAGGTTGCGCTCGGCAGCCTCGTCCCAGGTACAGTCGTCGAATTCGACCTCTCGGCAAATACTGACTTCGACCTGCTCGTCTTCCGAGCCAACGCCTTGCCCGTGTATGCGAATGAGCAGTCCTATCGGTCCGACATCTACTGGGCGAGCGAGACCGTCTTCGAATCTCTGACAGGCAATGCGCGTTGGCATTGGACAGTGCCCTTGGATGAGAGCGAGACCAATTGGTATGTCGTCCTCGATAATATGGCCCACACGGGCGACGATGGCATGGGCAGCCAAGGGGGTGGCACGGTGACCATCGACCTCGACATCACCTTCCCTGCAACGAATTATTGGACCCTGCACGACGGCCTTGTCCAACTCGGGGTGAACAGCCATCAGAAGTTGGTTGACGAGGACCTGCTGATCCTTGACGAGGGCAGTCAGATCTCGATCTCTGGTATCCCGATGAGCGGCGATGCCGATGTCTTCATCCTGACCGAGAATCAGCGCTTGAGTTACCTCGATGGAAATTCCCCAGAATTCCGGGTGACGGGTGCGGATTTGCTGATGATCACCGCCGAGGGCAGCACCTCGGTGACCATCGATGAGACGCATGCGAATCAGCCGCTCTACCTCTATGTTGACAATGAGGTGGGACCGACAGGTGGAGGCGATGGACAGACTGATGCCGCCCTGACGGTCGTCGTCACGCTATTGCCCGTTCTCGACGCGACGATCAGTGGCATGGACAATATGGCCCTTGACGTCGGCGAATCGATTACACTCTCAGCAAACAATACACCGAATCTTTCGGATCAAATCAACACGGCCGCCCATGAATGGGATTTGGATGCGGATGGTACCTACGAGCTGACCCGGTCGTGGGCGGAAATCGAGTGGGACACCCCAGGCAATCGAACGGTCAACCTGCGCGTGCACGGTGTGGATGAGCGAGTGGATACCGTCTCTGTCACCTACAATGTTGCTGACCAGACCCCGCCTCTCGCCATCATCAACGGCGGGACGGATTTGGTTCGGGGTTACAGTGAGGATTTCACGCTGGCGAGTTCCTCCACCGACAACCACCTGATCGCCTTCGAGGAATGGTGGGTCAATGGCAATCTGCACACGAATGCCTCGGGTACCGGCAATTCGTTCACCCATTCCTTCGGCACGCCGGGCAACCACACGGTCACCCTGAAATCCTTCGATGCGAGCGGATTGTCGGACAGTGTCATGGTCACCGTCACGGTGACGGACCGCACGCCTCCTCAACCCGGTACGATCGTCGGCCCTTCCGAGATGATGGTGGGTGAGCAGGGCACGTGGTCACTGAACGCGAACGATCCACAATCCGCCGGCCTGACCTGGACCTGGGACTTCGACCGCTCACACGATGCCGATGGTGATGGGGATTCCAAGAATGATGTCCAAGCCACCGGCTCCCAGGTATCGTGGACCTTCAACAAGGCCGGCAGCCATTCGATCACCGCCACGGTGACCAACGATGCGGGTATGTCAACCGAGGAAGAGATCTCGGTTCACGTCGAGGCCGAGCCCGTCAGCGCCTCCTCGACCAGCGAGATGGTCGTCTATGCCTTCGGCGCCCTGGGACTGCTCGTTCTGGCCGTCGGTGCCTTCCTTTTCTATCAGCGATTCCGTCAGCGCGAAGCCCACGATGAACTGATCCAGGCCGAAGCGGCCCGCCGCGCGGCAGAGGACGATGAATCGGCGCGAGAGCCCGACCACTCCGAGCAACTGTCGATGTTCAGTCGAGATTCCAACGATGGCAGTGGTGGATGGAGCGGTAGTGCGCGTGGCGATGATATGGCCGACATCGCTGGGGTCGGTGCTGGATACGGTGCCCAAGTCGTGACCCAGACCCAACCGGCCTCCGCAGAGGATGCCGAACTCCTCGCCGCCTTCGATGACCCCGTCGAAGAGGCACCCGCATTCGAGCCGGAACCCGAGGTGAAGGCTGAACCGAAGCCCGCACCCGTCGCCAGAGCCAGCGTCCTGTCCAGCGGCATCGAATTGCCCGGTGTGCTCCACGATGTGGCCAAGCGAGAGGCGACTGCAGCCGCGGCTGTCGCCAGCCCTGCGAGCGTCGATCCCACACCCGCTCCCGCACCCACCGTGGCGGCTGCGCCCTCACCTGCTCCCGCACCCGTTCAAGCATCCTCGGCCACCACCGAGGTCACTGGCGCTTGCAACGCCTGTGGTCAGCGATATGCTGTGGACATGCCCGAGGGCATCTCTGAGGCCCGCATCGATTGCCCCAAGTGTTCGGCACGCAACACGATTCGCCGCTGAACCGAGCGCGGAGAACAGCCTACCCCTCGCGCACAAGGGTCGGAGACCCTTTAGGCGATGGACTGAGCAGTAGGAAACGAGATGTCGGACAGCGCACGCCTTATTCTCGCGACACCGCGGACGCGGAATCGCACGAGTCTCTGGCTGGTGCTCGTCCTCCTGCTGCCCGCGGCCAGTCCCTTGATGGCGGTGGATGCCGCGCAGGTCAAGGCCGAGGATTTCGGCATCGTCGAAGAATTGCATGCCGTTCTCGCAACCCGGGACCTGCTGCTCGACAGCGAGCAGGTCCGAGGCCAAGCCGATGATGCGCTCGCCCCGGTCCGCAACGGGGTGCGTTCCCTGGGCTCGAGCGATCCGTTGACTTATGTCGATAGCGCGCTGGATGGTGTGGATATCGAGCCCTCTGCGCCACAGCCCACCATCCATCCCCCTCCCATCGAGATTCTGATTGGTGATGAGGCCCCCCCCGGTTGGGTCGACACCATCTGGGGGACGATGATCAATCTCACCGATTACGTCATCTGGGTACAATATCAGGCCGAAGGCGACGGTCCGCACCACGAGCGCTTCACCACCGTCACCTTCTCCTCCTCACTGTTCAGCCTGTTCAGCCAAGAACCGCTGATGCATGAGATTGACGTCGATGGAGATGGCGATGACAATCCCGACATCCGCGTCGGCATCACGCTCGCCTTCGACCTGACCAATGGCTGGGGAGTATCGGGAAATCCACCGACCCAACTGTGGTTGGAGCCAACCATCGAGTTCCGTGTCGAGGTCATCGACCCGACGGCCCAGATGTGGTTGGACATGGAGACTCTGGAGGTCTCGTTGATGAAATCGTTCGCCTATGGAGTGAATCCATTTGAATCGGGTGAATCCTACGTCTGGATCATCGATTCCCATTTCACCATCCCGCCGACGGACTGGGCCTTGCAGGTCGGATTCGAGCGGTTCTGGTTCGACCTTGGGGGTGCCGGACTGGAAATCTTGGCGTCGATTCTCAGCTTCTTGAACCCGATCACGCCCGACCCCTCTGCACCGGATGAATCCAGTATCACGATCGCCTCATTGTCCGCGCCTTATTCGGTGCAGATCGACAATGGGGGTCAGACCCAATGTCCGACGAGATACGACCCTGTGGACCACATGAACGGCTCTCTGTCGCACGATTGTCGCATCGCTGTAGGTTTCGGATATGGCCACTTCTCACCTCTCAACAATGACGGAAATCGCGAGATGTGGGAATTGTCCTACATCGAGGTCGCCCTGCATCCAATCGCCGGCAGCCAACGACTGCCGGCCATCGCCGACCTGACGATTCGCACCGATAGCGTCCTGCCCACGGGTTCGGGTGCATTGGGTGAGGATGGGTTGACGACCATCGAGTATTATGCCGATGAACGATCCGACATCTGGTTGCATTTCTACGAGGATCGCAGCAATTATTCCGAAGGCGCAGGCGAGCCCTTTGGCAACACCACCGAATCGCTCGGATGGTTACGCGGCATGCCAGAGGGTACGATGACGCCGTTGGAGATCGAGCGCTGCTTCCAGATGCTCGGCAGCGCCAGCCAGCCCGAGCTTCCCGGCCAGATGCCGACTCGCCTCTCGTTGATTCTCGGCATCAAGAACTTCTCACGCGACACCACACCGAACGTCGATGATCCGACCCTGCCCATCGATCCGCGCAATCCACCGAATACCCTGGTCCTGCTGCGCAGCACTCAATCCGTGACCTCTGTCGATTACGAGTCGTGGTTCCTGCGCGAGGGCGCGGCCAGCGACCATCGCAAGACGAGAATCCATGCCGAGGACCTGCCGACGGGCCTGATTTTGTACGGTGATTTCTGGTTGGGTGGCTCGGATGAGATTGAGGTCGAGGGCCAAGACGCCGATCTGGACATCCTATCGAGTATCCTCGATGTGACCATCCTCGCCGTCGTGGACATCTTCATCGACGTCTCCAACATCGTCAACAGCATCCCCAATGCCTTGGTTGACGTCATCAGTGGCAGCACCGGTGATGCGGGTCAAGGCACGGCCATCCACCTCGAGATGTTCACCCATTTCGAGGTCGGGCGCCAACCGATGCCGATCGGTGTGCTCGGTCTCACGATGGGCTCGAGCGACATTCCAATCGCTTACGGGCCACACATCCTGCTCTCCGACGATCGCAGCACAACGACGGTACAAGGCAGACATGGGGAGGTGGACAAATTGGTTCCAATTGGCATCAGCCTTCACCATGAAGGCTTGAGTGCGATTCACGTGGTCGATGACCCCATCGCCCAGTCCCAACGCATCTCATTCAGAGCCGTCGGTGGGAATCCCTTGCGCATTCTCTTCCTCGAACACGACGGCCCTGCCGCCGTTCAGACCAGTGATTTCCAGTCGATCACCATCAGCAACCAACCCGCATCACTCGACCTCGACGTATCGTTGACCGATGTGTCGTTCTTCGCCGACCGCGACATCCCCGAGGTCATCTATGTCGGCCGTGAAGGCAACCAACGCCAGGCATTGGTCATCGATCATCTGCCAGGTAATTTCACGATGAAGGTCGACGCCGATGTCACCTGGGTATCGCAAAGTCCAATCGGTTCGGTCTCATTGATGATTTCAAACGCGACTGAACCGAAGACCATGGACGGGGACCACTTCCTGTTCATCCAAGACCAGAATGCGGGTGAAGCAACCCTCTCCACCCGGGTGCACGGTATCACTGAAGTCGGCTTCCGCGGGGCTGAGATGCCGGGGGTCCCCGGCGAGGCCGGGCGTGGCGAAGGATTCCTTGTCGGCCCGGGTGATGCGCCATTCCACGCGGTCATCATGGACCAGACCTTGCACGATTCACCCGCCGACGGGCTGACCGCCTACGTGTTGATCGACCCGATGCCCTCCACCCTGGCTCTACAGGTTCCTCAGGGTGGGGTCGGCGAGGCGAGTTCACTCGAAGTGCCCGAATTCACCACCGACGAGGGCTTGGCGGGCATCGCCTTCTTCCTCTCCGGATTCACCGACTTCGGTCAGAGTGTCAACGGCATGCTCGGCGAGGTGGTGACCAGTGTCACGGGTGGCGCCATCGACGACCAACGCTCCGATTTCTCTTTCGGCATTGAATTGACCGCGGATCAGGGCTTTGATCTGGTCGTCGATGCACAGCAGGGGAGAATGGCTCTCGATGAACCCGAATGGCTGCACGGCATCTCGATGGAAGCGGGCCTGGCCGAGGACAATCACACGGCATTTCGCGCACGCGTTTGGCTGCCGGACCTCGCCCCGACGATCGACCTCTCAATCTCTTACCAGAATCTCAACGTCACCGACCGTTGGGATATCGGCGTCGAATTGGAGGGGTGGATTCCGGCGAATTCGGAATTCATGATCGAGGTGAACGGCTACAACGGGCGAGATCTACAATTGATGATGCTCGGTTTTGAGCCGGGCGAGGCGACCGACCTGTCCATGGAGACCCAGATATCGACCGATTATCGTCCGGTCGTCCCACAACTCTCCGTATTCTCGAATTATCAGATGAGCGTCGAGATCGATGCGGTTCATGCCACATTGCTCGATCGTACTCAATCCACACGGTACGAATTGCTGCTGCAAAAGATTCCCAAACAATTGGACATGACGGCATCACTCGGGTCGACTGTCTCGGTCGGCATGGAGGCGGAGGACCCCCAGAACACGGGTCTTTCGATTGATTCTCTGATGTTGCAGATGAACCGTTTCAGCGCCGGTAAATGGTGGCCTGCGACGGTATTCCTACACGAATTGCCCAGTCAGATGAATCTCTCGACCGCACCCTCCGCCGTGTTTGACATCACCCAGCCATTGTCCTTCCAGGGCATGTCTACGCTGTCGTATTCTTCCTCGGGTGCAGGGATGGATCTGTTCATCTCGACCACCGGTCGGGCGGTCGAGGTTCGTGGCGACTCCCTCTTGCTGGCCGAAAACATCGCCAGCCACATGAGCATCGAACCGACCTCGGATTATGGGTTGCGGGTGCGCAGCAATGACGACGGCATCGGCCGATTGTATCTGCGCCAGAGCAACGTGCCAGCCCAACCCGGGGTCTGGCTTGACCAGTTGGAGGCCGCGGGTGAGAACCTCAAGAGTGCAACGATTCACCTTCGGACCATCGGCCCCTATCCGATCATCGAAATCGACGATGTGCGCGGCGGTCGAATCATCGCCAATGCGCGGGTCGACATCGAGGTGGGCGGCACCGTGGTCGATGGACGGGCTGTGCTCATCGATGCCCAGTCCACCGGCGGCATCCCGACTGGCACCACGGTCGGCATCAATGGGCTGGCCGCCGACCTTTCTCTGCTCAACCTGATGGGCTTCGAGGGCGAGACCACACACTACCTGATGCCCGAGCCGCTGACCAGCGCTCTCGCCACGGGGGTGGCCACACTGGTGGGGGATTGAACATGGCCGAAGATGAGATCGAGGGCATGTACTCCCTGGTGGGAGACCCCGAAAACCCAGATTTGGAAGCGGCGGATGCTGGGCCACTCTCATTGACCGACCGGATCAAACAGATGACCAAACGCCCACGTGTGGAAGAGAGCTACGAGGCCACCGCTGAGGAGCGCGAGATGGCGGAACGCGCCCTGGAAAAGGCGCGATTGGTCGCCAGCCAAATCACGCCGATGCGCGTCGTGCTCGCCTCGGTCTTCATGGCCGCATTGATGTTCAGCATCTTCGCGCTCGGATTCTGGGTCGTGCCGCGTGATGCAGTTACCGTCGAGGTCGTCTACAAGCAGGGCGGCCCTGGCCATGTCGTGTTGGTGCAGGTGCACAATTACGGCAGCCGCCCGATCGCTGCAGTCGAGGTCGAGGTTACCTTCAGCGATGCAGATGGCAACCTGCTAAATTCCACCCGTTTCACCAAAGACACGATTCCAGCCCATACCTCGATCGCCGGCGACGATCTTGAATTAATCATCACCGGGGTCTCGAATTGGGATGTCTATCGACTCGAAGTCACCCTGGATTACGACAACTATGACGGGGCCGTTGAAGCCCAGTCATGGGGCATGGATGTCGGCGAATGGACGTTTGAAACCCACAACCTCGAAGCCGACCGAAACTGGTTGTAAACGACACCATAGGTGTCGACGAGAGCAGGGAAGATAGAAAGCGGTCTCGGAGACCGACAGGGTTGAGGACAGCGCATGCCTTCCCGAATCCCGTTCTGGATCCTCACGGTTCTCCTGCTCTCGAGCGCCTCGCCTTTTGCGGCTCTCCACCTTGATTCCGACGAGGCCACGGTCGAGGATGCCGTCGATCAGATCGAGCGCCTCCGTCTGACGCCGGACCCCGATAGCATCGGCGATGCCCACCCCTCCGCATCGTGGGATGGTGAAGAGATGGTACGTCCCACCACGGCCGAAACCCATCTCGGTATCTTCACTGCCGATGGACTGCAATCAGATGTCGAGGTGCCCGCGGTCCTCGCCGAGGTTCGCGAGGATATCGCGCTGGTTCTTATCGATGGCCAGATGGGCCTGTGGGAGGCCCGCGTCGCCCTGACCGCACTGCGTGGAGTCGAGGTTCGCGCCCACATCCCACCCTCGGGATTCCTGCTCCAAGGCCATCCAGATGCGCTGGCCGCCGCGGCGGAGATCGACGGCGTCGTCGCCGTGCACGCCCTGCCCTTGGCCTTCGTCGTCGATGCACAGGTCCGAGACATGTTCGAGATTGCTGCCGATCTGGACCCCGACCTGATTCCCGCCACGGCTGTCCTGATGGCCGGTTGGCGTCTGGCCGATCTCGGCACCCCCCAGGACCACGTTCGATTGGCCAGCCTCACCGGGGATCTCGATCGCACCGCAGCGGACCTGTTGACCAATCATCGTCCGATCGATACCGGTCGCCATCACGGTGTACTCGCATTGGCCGACGTCGCGACCGCTGCGGCCGAGCCCGCCCTGGGCTGGTTGACGCTCGAACCGGTGTTCCGTCCCCACAACGACATCGCCATCGGTCACATGCGGGCAGATGATGTCTCGAATTTCTTCACCATCGATCTGAATGGCAGCGGTCAATCGATTACCGTCGCAGATTCGGGCATCGATCGGGACCATGGTGACTTCAACGGCCGCATCCAGCATGTCGAGTCCGTCATCTGGGGAGACACCTCCTCCGAAGATATGCACTCTGGGCATGGCACACACGTCGCTTGCACCGTACTCGGCAATGGAAGTCGAGGTGGCTATGCCGGCATCGCACCGCAGGCGACATTGCGATTCCAAGCCATGGAAGATGACAGCAGCGGAAATTTCGGCGGGGTCAGCATGGACACCCTGATCCGAAAGGCCTACGAAGGCAATTCACACATCCACACCAATTCTTGGGGTGCCAACGGCTACTATGGCGAGTACACGACGAGCAGCGAAGATGCCGATAGTCGCACCAATCTCTACGACCAATTCTGGTCCTACGATGGCATGCTGGTGTTGGTCTCGGCTGGAAATGATGGGTCGGATTCGGACACCATCACACCGCCCGCCACCGCCAAGAACGTCATCGCCGTCGGCAATCACCACAATCGGGGCGGTGGCGCACCGGCCACGCTGTCCCAGAGCAGCAGTCGTGGCCCGACCGACGACGGTCGCATCAAACCCGATCTCACCGCTCCGGGCTCTTGGGTCCGGTCCTGCCGAAGTCAGGATGCGGGTGATGTCAGCACAGCGACCTGGACCAACACCTGGTATCTCGAATATTCGGGCACCTCGATGGCTGCACCCAATGCAGCCGGTGCAAGCCTGCTCATCCGCGAATACCTGATGGAGGTGGCTGGAAGGCCCGCTCCACAAGGCGCCCTGATCAAGGCCATGCTGATTCTCGGCGCGGAGGATACCGGCACACGCGACATCCCCAACATGGACGAGGGTTGGGGACGGGTCAATCTGGCAAATTCTCTGATTCCGGGCACGGATACCGGCATCTGGGTCGACGATCGCAACTCCATGCGAAGTGGACAAACCCGTCAGTATTCTTTCAATCTCAGCCGCTCGAACACCCCCTTCAAGGCGGTGCTCGCATGGTCGGATTACCCCGGTTCGACCTGGGCGACAACCCAACTTCAGAATAATCTCGACATGGTCATCACCGCCCCGGATGGCACCGTCTACAAGGGCAATGATTTCGCTGGCGGCGCATCGACCACGGGTGGGGATGCGGACGATGTCAACAACGTCGAAGTCGTCCTCATCGACAGCGCCAACATGGGCGTTTGGTTGGTGAATATCACCGATGTTTCCCACGGGGGTCAACGCAGCGATCAGACCTTCGCACTGGCCGTGCGGGGCGCGGGGGTCAACGACCTGCGCAGCGACCCGCTGCCGATCGGTGCCTCCTTCCAACTCTCGACCGCCATTCCGCAGGTCAACGATGAATGCCAGATTTCGATTCAGATTGAAAATCAGGGCGGCGGTCGAGCAGAGGGGCTGAGAATCCAGGCGATCGCTGGCGGTCAGAATCTCGGCGAGGTCGAAATCGACCTCGGTCCGGGCATGACGCGTTGGGCGACCTGGGACTGGACCCCGATCAATGAGGGCACCCAGGCGATCACGATTCGCATCGATGCCAACAATGACTTCGAGGAGATCGACGAGGACAACAACCTGTTCGAGACGATTGTCGCCGTCAGTGCGCCGGGCGTTCGCGTCACCAGTCCAATGACGGTGAAAGACATCGTCGATTCGACCTCGACTAGCACCTCGTGGGAACTCTCCATTCGCAATACTGCACTACTGCCAACCAATGCTTCGATCTCATCGAGCAACGCGCAACGCATCACCGATGGCGCCGTGATGGATGGTTGGTTCAAATCCTTCACACAGACGACGTTCGCGCTGGATGGAGCCGAATCAGAATCGCTCACATTCACATTGGTGCACAATATCGCGCCGCCCCCTGGGCTGTATCAATTGACGATCACGGCGCACGATGAGGACAATGATCTGGACTTCCCGCTGACCTTGACGTTGGATGTTCCCGTGCTCCCTGGGGTCTCCTTCCTGATGCCGTTCTCGACCCTTCAGGTCCATCCGTCCGAGCCGACATCCTTCACCATCGATGTGCAGAATGAAGGCAATGGTTTCCAAGGCTACAATCTCTATCTCGAAGCGCCCAATTCGTGGTGGGTTGGATTGGATTCGCTGGGTTCCACAACCGCGGCTTCCTCCGGGTCGACCGGCGCGATTCCGCTCGACGGGGCGCGCACGGTCGACATGACGGTCGTGCCTCCAGACGGCGTGACACCCGCAGCGGGACTGGCCTTGGTCGCCAACCTGCGGGTCATCTCACAGGTCGACCCCTTGCAACAGTGGCTCCAACCGATTCCGATGGTGGTCATCGAACACGCAGAGGCGATCATCGAGGAGGAATCCACACCGGGTGTACTGCGACCTGATTCGACTGTCTACATCCAATTCACCATCACCAATCTCGGCAATACCGCCCTGATGCTCCAACCGAATGTCGACAACCGTCCCGGCGGATGGTCGGTCGTGCTCGGGAGTCAGGCCTTCGATGTACCCATCGGGGAGGCGATGCCGTATGTGCTCGGACTCGAGGGCAATGGCCTCGCAGTCGGCGGTCCGCTGACGCTTCGGCTCTCGACCGACGACGGTTTCGTCACCACCTGGTCGGGTGCGCTCGAGGTCGTCGAGGAGGCCCAACTCAACGTCGAATTCATCTCGGTGGCGTCGATGCTAGACGAACCGATTTCAGAGGTGCCTGCGGGTGTGCCCGGCTTCAAGGCGAGTTGGCGCATCATCAATGATGGCAGCGCGGCGTGGACGCCGACCCTCTCTCTCTCCCTGCCTGACGAAACTTGGTCCGGCATCTGTGACCCCGCGGGTCAGATTGACGGTGGTGGCACGGCCGATGTGGTGTGCATGATCACCGCCCCCTCCTATGCGATGGCCGGGTGGCAACCCGAGATCGGTTTGGTCGTCGATGCGGATGGTGTCATCGAAACCTCGAGCGTGCAGGTGCCGATCGCGGCGAATCCCGCGGTCGTGTGGCGCACCCTCTCCATCGAGGAGGCCAAAGAGGGCGAGACCTCAATGATTCATCTCGAGATTGAGAACCTCGGCAATACACGCATCGAACATCGGGTCATGGTCGATGCACCCAAGGGCTGGACGGCCTCTATTGAGGGCGATGCCATCGCGAGTCTTGCCATCGGTGCCTCCCAAGGATTCCGCATCAGCATTCTGCCGACAGACCCGGGTGCCTCCACGGTCAGCTTCAGTCTGGATGGGGCTGAGAATGTACCCGGCTCAAGCCACGAGGTACCCCTCGATGTGATCGACGATCCGAACCGGAGTTCAGAGAGTGGATTCTCGGCCAATGTCGGCATGATCGGATTGATTCTACTGATTCTCGTCGGTGGCATCGCCGCTGCAATTCTGATGATTCAATTGCGCAGAAAACCTCCCGAAACAGCCCCTGCTCCCACCGCCTTCTCCACACCCATGGTCACCGCCATCGCACCGTCGCTGACCGCGCCGATTCTCGCCGCGGAACCGCCGCCGAGCGTGCTGTGCTGGGGCTGCAATCAGGCGATCGATGGTCCCCGGTTGGCTTGCCCTTCATGTGGAGCGCGGTACCACGATGAGGGCCATGAATGTGAGGCGGCCAGCATGCAGAATTGCCGCAACTGTGAGGGTGAATCGAACCTGTTCGTGAAGGAGGCGTCCTTTTGAGGGAGTCGAAGGGTCGCCATCTCATGCGCACGCCCGCGCGCGGCCACGCCCTGTGCCTTGCCGCCCTGCTCCTGCTCGTCGTGGCGAGCCCCTATGCAGCCGCCACGGGCGGCCGGGACGCAGACGTCACCCTGACCTCGGATTCATCTTCGAAAGAAGCTGGACCCGGTGAACCGGCAGAGTACACGATCACCGTTCGCAACACCGGTGATGTCGACATCACCGTCAGCCTCGCCGCCAGTCAGGAAGCGGGCGGATGCCAAGGATACTCCAGTGCGGTCGAACAGGTCACCGCCCCCACCATCCCCGTCGGTGGCACCGAAACTGTCACCCTCACCGTCAATGTCACCGACGACCCCCAGGAACAGACCGATGAAACCTGCGACACCACGGTCACGGCGACCGCCAACAACGCCGAGGGTCCCGGCGCGCCGGTACAGACCGACGTCACCGTCACGACCACCCAATCCGAAGGTGGATCCAGTTCCCTATACGGGGTGGATTTGTCGACCAATCAGGACACTGAGAACTACGGCGGAGATGACGTGGTCGAGTGGACGGTCACGGTGAAGAACACCGGTCAAGCCCAGGGCCAACAGACGATTTCTCTCGAAATGACCGATGCAGCAGCCTGCAATTCGGATGGCTTGTCTGCGACCATCGAGCCCACAACGATGCAACTCACCGCCGATGAGGAAGACATCGCGACGGTCTCGGTCTCCGTGCCCGATGGCGAGCAGACCGAAGCCGGTTCCCATTGCTTCATCGCCCGTGGGACGGTGACCAGTGACCCGAATCAGAATGAACAGCAACAGGACAATCTGTCGCTGACACTCAACGTCCCCGAACTCCACGAGTGCGACGCCAACATCTCCCCTACCTCGATGACCCTGGCCCCCGGCGCCTCCCAGACAGGCACCATCCTGTTCTCCAACACCGGCAATAGCGATTGGACCGTCAGCTTCGGAAAGTCGGGTGCAAAGGCGAACTGGGTCACACCCGAGGTCAGTCAGCGCAACCTGCCCTACGACAATGGCAACGGCCAGGTGGCAATATCCTTCGACGTCACACCCGATGACAGTATGGAGGCCGACAGCACGGCCGAGATCCGCATCCGCGGCCTCGATGGCAATGACGAGCGATGCGAACAGACCCTCTCGGTCACAGTCGGACAGTCCTACGGCGTCGCGACCTCGCTCTCCAATGATAATCTCAACAATGTCGAGCCCGGCACGAGCCGGACCACCCAACTCACCGTGACCAATCAGGGCAATGGCGAGGACTCCTTCAGCATCGGGCATTCACCGGTGCCGGCCGGATGGGCGGTCACCCTCGAATTCTCCTCTCTCACCCTGCAGGGTAAACACGCGCCGCAGAGTGAGCGACAGCAGCAAGTGGACGTCTCGGTCTTCGTCCCCATCGATGCGCTCGCCGATGAGGAGGTCACCATCACGCTGAGCGCCTCCAGTTCGGGCGACTCCGGCGTAGATTCAGAAGAGGAACTCTCGGTCTCAGTCGCCGAGCGACACGAGCTCTCTGGCACCGTGCTCTCACTCGACCAAACCGGCCGAAGCAGCCAATTCATCCTCTTCCCTGTGACGATTTCAAACGATGGGAACGTGCGCGATTCCTTCCGCCTACGGGCCTGTGATCCCAACCAGCCCAGTTCCTGTGCCTCCCCCTCGTGGAACACGGTCTACGTCGACGATGCGGGTGCCGAACTGACCCAGATTTCGCTCGACGCTGGCGAGGATCAGCAGGTCTTCTTGCGCGTCGAGATTCAGAGTGAGGATGAGGGTGATTATCTCGCCATCGAGATGAAAATTAACATCGTAGCCGAACCCTCCAATGAATTCAGCAGGGAAGTGACGGCGCGGGTATCGAATTATGACTACTTGATGCAGTTGATTCTGGCCGAGCCACAGGGCGCACCGGACGTGACGACCACGACCCTGCCGCCCGGTGGCTCGACGACCATCACGCTGCTGTTGACCGACATCGGTACCTCACCCTACATCGAATCCGCACTCTTCACCGTTCAGGGCATGGATTCGACCATCTCGCGTGAACTGCACATCGAAGGGGTCGAGGTCGGCATCGGCACGACGCCGTATGAAATCGGTGATGACTCGACGACCTACGCCGTCGAGATCACCCTGACCGTCCTCTCCGGTGTGCCGAATGGCGAAGCCGGTGTGATCACAATCTGTGCGGCCTCGATGCGCAATACCGCAGAACCCTCCTGTGTGGATGTGGTCCTCACCGTCGAGACGGTGCACGATCTGAACATCGCCGTTGAGGATGGACCCCAGCGCAACATCATCGTACCCGAATTCGCCGACTTCCGTGTGCTCATCACCAACAATGGCAACGTCGCCGAGCAGATTGACGTCGTCTCGACCGAGGGCCTGCGCGGCTGGACCATCGACATCGATCTGACCCAATTCGAACTCGCTGCCGGCGAATCCATCGAGATTCTCGTTCGCGTGAAGCCGCCGGTCGAGTTGTCCATCGAGGACCAGTTCGAATTCACCCTCATCGTCACACCCGAGAGCGCGCCGGTCGCGGCCCAGCCGGTCGACATGACCGTCAACGCGGTACTCGACGAGAGCATGTTCGGGCTCAGTGCCGACACCTTCCGTCTCATGACCTGGGGTGTCCTTGGAATCATCGGGGTCTCCATCATCGGGACCATCTTCACCAACCGCCGTCGCAGCAGTGAGCTGTGATGGTCCGCGCTCAGGGCCGAGGGCGCGCCGGATATGCTTATGATGGACCTTCGGGTCGAGCGGCCTGAAGGAACCCTACGGGTTCCTCGAGGCGATCTGGATGGCGTCCGTGTCTGCAGATTATCTGTCGCTCGCTCTGATGACGATCGTCGGCATCGGTTTCCCACTCGGCGGCTTCGTTCTGTCGCGATTCCTGCGACCGATGCCCGACCCCAATGACCCGACCAAACTCCGCTCCTTCCTGCTGCGTGGATACGAGTCGGACCAGTCGCTCTACGTGCGCCGACTCAGCACCTATGAGTGCGGCGCAGACCCGGTCGGGGATGCGATGATCGACTTCCATTTCCAGTATTACTGGTACGCCATCATCTTCCTCGTCTTCGACATCGCCTTCATGTTCCTCGCCTTCGGCGGCATCATCGCCATGGAGGCCGACCAGACCGCGGTGCCCGGCTCAGAGACGAGCATCGAGGCAGCCACGGGGGCATTGGTGACCCTGCTCGCCTTCCTCGCGATGATGGGATTGGGCGTGTGGTACGTCTTCCGAAAGCGGGGCCGCATCTACATCTGAGGTGATTGAAATGGATGAAGGAACGAACTACACCGCATTCAGCAGCCGGGGCTTGCTCGACATTGTTGGAGATCTCAACGACAAGGCACTCGAAGCCAGTCGGATGAAGGATTTCATCTCCGTTCTGGGTGGCCGATTCCTCAACTGGGCCCAGCGCAAGTCGCTCTTCCCGCTCCATCTGGGCATCAAGTGCTGTGCGCTCGAGATGGCCGCTGCCGGTGCGTCGCGGTTTGACGCCGAGCGCTTTGGTGTCGTTTTCCGCAGCAGCCCCCGCCAATGTGACGTACTCCTGGTGAACGGTCCGATATCCAAGAAATTCGCCGACCCGATCGTGCGATTGTGGGAGCAGATGCCCGAGCCCAAGTGGTGCATCGCCATGGGCGAATGTGCCATCTCCGGCGGTCCTTACTTCCAGTCCTACAACATCCTCGAGGGCGTCGACACGGTGATCCCGGTCGACGTCTACATCCCGGGATGTCCGCCGCGACCCGAGGCCCTCATCGATGGCTTCAGCAAGTTGCGAGAGAAGATCATCCGCATCGGCGCTGTGCCGAGTGGAGAGAGCGAGGCGCGCGGCGCGCCGATCATCGTCGCCGATGACTGAGGTGTTCACATGGCCAAGGAACTCAGTGCAGATCAGATTCAATCCGCCGCCGAGGCCCTCGTCGGCTCGGTCGCAGAGAAGTTCACGGGTTCGGCGACCGCCGAGGTCCGCCACCACACAGGCGGGCGCCGCAAGAACGCCTACGTCTACATCGATGTCGAGGCCGCCGCCTGGCGCGACCTTGCGACTTGGCTTGCCAAGAGCCACAAGGTCGACCACTGCTCGATGATCACCGGCATCCATTGGCCCGAGAAGGCCGATGCGACCTGGCAGGTCGTCGCCCACCTCATGCGCACGGGCGTGCGCAACCCCGGAGTCGTCTCCGGCCGCGTCCACGAAATCAAGGTCGATATCGATGCCTTGGTCGGCGTCGACGTCCCCTTGGAATTCGAGATCAGCATGACCCTGGCAGAGACCCGGGAACCGAGCGTGCCGAGCGTGGCCGACATCTGGGTCGGTGCGGATTGGAACGAAAAGGAGACCTGGGACCTCGTCGGCATCGAATTCGAGGGACACGTTGGCATGCGCCGCGTTCTCCTCCCGCACGATTCCCCCACCGGCTACCACCCGTTGCAAAAGCAGCACAAGTTGCGCTATCACGACTTCAACGAGATGTACGATGATGCCCAAGGCTTCGGCAGAAAGCCCGAAGATGTCGGGAGGGTGAAGTAATGGCAGAAATGTGGATTTCGATGGGACCTCAACACCCCATGACCCACGGCCTGTGGACCCTCAAGGTCAAGGTCGACGGCGAGACGGTCGTCGATACCGAACCCGATTTGGGCTACATCCACCGCGGTGTGGAGAAAATCTGCGAGGCCCGCGATTTCACCCAGATTACCACCTATTGCGACCGGCTTTGTTACGCCAGTGCCAACACCTGGTCCCACGCTTGGATCTATGCGGCTGAAGACCTTCTCGAGGTCGAGGTACCCGAGCGCGCCGAATACATCCGCATGGTCGCTGTCGAATTGCAGCGCATCGCCTCTCACCTGATGTGGCTCGGGGCGTACTGCCCAGATGTCGGCAATCTGACCGGCATGGTCTGGTGCCTGCGCGAGCGCGAGATGATGATGGATTTGCTACAGGAACTCGGCGGTTCCCGCATGCACTACAACTTCCCGCGCGTGGGCGGTGTCAAGCGCGATCTTCCGATCGGCTTTGCGATGCGATGTCGTGCCAAGCTCAAGCTCTTCCTCGACCGCATCCAAGAATACGAAGCGATTCTAGACGAGAGCACGATTTTCCTCGTCCGCACCCAGGGTGTGGGCTATGCCAAGGCCGAGGAGATGATCAACCACGGTGTGACCGGGCCGAATACCCGTGCCGCCGGCCACGATTACGACGTCCGTTGGGCCCACCCCTACTCGATTTACGATGAACTCGATTGGTCCCCGGCCGTCGAGCGACCCTCGATCAAAGGCAGCGATTGCTACGACCGCTACCGCGTGCGCGTCGAAGAGATGCGTCAGAGCGCGCTGATGGTTCTGGAAGGATTGGACAAGATGCCTGGCGGGTCCGAGACCCACCACGAATCGGGCGACCCGGCCATCCTCGGCAAGGCGCCGGCGCGCGCAGCGGAAGGAAAAACCGGCTTCCACCACTTCGAAGACAGCCGCGGCGAGTCGATGTTCTACATCGCCGGCGGCGGTGAGGCGCGCGGCAAGCACCCGTATCGCGTCTCGATCCGCAGCCCGATGTTCATCACAATCCCCTATGCGGCAAAGTGCATGATCGGCTACAAGATCGCGGACATTCCCGCCATCATGGGGTCATTTGACCCCTGCATCGGAGAGACGGACAGGTGATTGCCATGACCGATGACATCCTCAACGTCCGTGGCTGGGTCGAATCCGCCTCTCAATTCTTGGCTGAGGCCACCGTGGGCCAATCCCGTCACTGGGGATTCGTCGATAGCGTCGCCTTCTTCCTGACGGAGTTGATCATGGCCATCGTCATCTTTGGCGCCATCATGAACACCTTGCTCGTCTTGCTGTGGATGGAGCGAAAATTGCTCGGCCGATTCATGGATCGACGAGGTGCGGTGACCTCATTGCGCAGCCTATGGGTCGGCGAGAACGGCGTCACCGCAGGCGAATGGTGGAATCAGCTGCCCTTCGGCGTCGGCAAACCCATCGGTGGCATCAACAGGGCACTCAACCGCATCGCCGGCAATGACCACGAACTCGAGGCGGTCAGACGCGTGCAGAACCGGTCCTATCACGGCGTCTGGTGGCTATTCCCTGGATTCTTCCAGAACCTCGCCGATGGCATGAAGTTCCTGACCAAGGAGCACATGGTACCCGAGAAGTCGGACCGATTCGTCTACGAGGTCGCCCCTTTCCTGATCATTGCGACCACGGTGATGTGCTTCACCTTCATTCCGCTCGGCCCGCACTTCTTCTCAAACAATTCCGAGATGTCGATCCTCTTCCTCATGGCCGTGTTCAGCGTCGCCCCGCTCGGTGTCTTCTTCGCCGGTTGGTCCTCCAACAACAAGTACACCTTGCTCGGCGGCATTCGAAGCGCGGCCCAATTGACCGCCTACGAAATCCCGCTCCTCGTGACCGTGCTCAGCGTGGTCGTCATCTCCGGTTCGTTCAACATGATCGAGGTCATCGAATTTCAGGCCAACTCCGGCGTATGGAACATCTTCCTCCTGCCGTTGGGTGGCCTTCTTTTCCTCGTCGTAATGGTCGCCGAGGTCGAGCGCATTCCCTTCGACATGCCCGAGGCCGAGGCCGAATTGGTCGAGGGCTGGTGGACCGAGTACGGCGGCATGCGTTGGGGACTGATGTTCGCCGCGGAATACCTGCGCACATATGCGGCCTGCCTGCTGTTCGCCCACTTCTTCCTCGGCGGTTGGGAAGCGCCGTTTGAGGATACCATCCCATTCATCTCGATGGTGCCCCACGTCCTGTGGGTCTTCCTCAAGGCCTGGTTCATGTTCATCTTCTTCGTCTGGTTCCGCGCCGCACTACACCGTGTTCGCACCGACCAGATCCTCGAATTCGGCTGGTGCTACCTGCTGCCGCTGAGCCTGGTCAATCTGGCCATGGCCGCGGCACTGCGCCTGTGGGTCTACGATGGCGTGGCCGGAGAATGGCCCATCCTCGTGCCCATCCTGATCACCTCGATCGGCCTTGCACTCTTCGTGCTCTTGGCCATCGATGAGGACCCCGAAGCGCTGGCCGCGCAGACGCGGCCCTACAGCGTTCAGACGACAGACGCCGCTGGCCCGGGCCAGCACAGGGAGTGAGAGACATGGCATACCACAAGCATGCGACGCCGAACTTCCGCAACCTCATCGTCCGTCCGATGTGGATGACGCTGAAAACCGCACTGCGCACCTTCCCCATCATCGGCCGTTCCAAGTGGCTCCAATCGCACGGCGGAGGCAACCCCTACCATGGCCAGGTCACCCAGCCGATGAGCGAGGAAGAGCGTGCCCTCTACACCGCGCAAGCCCACCCCGCCGTCGGCCAGACCTACACCCCCGACCGCGCGACCACGGATGTCCACCCGAACTTCGAGCGCCCGGTCACGGTGATGTATCCGTACGAGCGCCTCGAGATCATGGAACCCTGGCTCTTCGTGCCCGGCAATTACAACGGTCGCATCGGCATCATCTGGGAGACCTGCACGGCATGCAAGGCCTGCGTTCGCATCTGCCCCAACGATTGTCTCCACATGGAGACGGAGACTCGGGTCAACGTGCTCGACCTCGCCGAGGAAGGCGATGAGAATCACGGCCACGGCGTCGAACTCGAGGTCGGTGGCATGGCAGCGCGCCGCCTCGAAGGCAGCGAGGAAGCGGCGGCGGAATTCCAACTCTCGACCTCGCACGAGGCACCGCCGGTCGAATTCGAGTACGGCGAGGTCATCGACCTGACCGGCGATACCGTCAGCGTTCGCTGGAATGCCTCGGGCACGACCGAAGAGGTCGCCACCGGAGAACTGCTCGGTGCTGAGGTCGACATCGTCTCGGGTCGCATCGACCTCGGGCGCTGCATGTTTTGCGGGCTCTGCATGGAATCCTGTCCCTTCAACTCCTTCTTCATGACCAACGAATACGATGGCATGTCCGGGTTTTCCCGCGAGGACCTGTGGTTCGCAGCCGACCGGACACGCGTTTTGCCCGTGCAGCATGCTGAAGCGGTCGATCGTGAACTGGCCAAGCGCGCAGATCAGGCCCGAAAGAAGGCCGAACGTGCCGCGGCGAAGGCAGCTAAATCGGAGGCGTGAATCATGGAACTTCCCGCCCTCATCATGGACCCGATTGGCGATATCCTGGGCTCTGTGGAAGGCATCGCCTTCACCATCCTCGCCATTCTCGCCATCACCGGCGCACTCGGCACCGTCTATGCGAAGCGCGTCGCCCACTCGATGTTGGCGCTGATCATGTGCTTCTTCGCCGTGGCCGGTGTCTTTCTGATGGCCAATGCGGAGATGCTCGCCGCCATCCAAATCCTGGTCTATCTGGGTAGCGTCATGCTGGTATTCGCCTTCGGAGTGATGCTTTCACGCCGTCAGATCATGGAGGAGGATTTCGAATGAGATTGGTCGGCACCTTCGCTCGACTGGGCATGCTCACCCTCCTCGGGATCCTGCTCGCCACCATCATGGACCCCGCCATGTGGGTCGGGGCGGACACGGGCAGCATCACCACCTTCGACTTCGCTTCAGCCGTGCTCAATGACTGGGCCTTCACACTGGTCGTGCTCGGCACCCTGCTGGCCATGGCCATGGCCGGTGCCGCCTATCTGGTCCGCGACGAGCGTGAGACGAACCTCATGTGGGAACTCACCGGAGGTGAGGAGGAATGATCGAACCCTCTTGGATCGCCGGCCTCGGTGCCTTCCTCTTCGTCATTGGCCTCGCCGGCTGCTTCACCCGCAAGAACGCGATTATCGTCCTGATGTGCGTCGAGATCATGCTCAACGCGGTCAATCTCAACTTCGTCGCGGGCGCGGCCCACTACCAAGACGTCCATGGATGGGTGTATACGGCCATCGCCATCGCCATCGCTGCGGCCGAGGTCGCGGTCGGCCTCGCAATCTTCCTGGCACTCTACAGCCAACGCCAAACGATCAGTCTGGATGAGGTAACGTTGCTTCGGCATTGAGGAGGTGTGAACTCATGGGACAACACAACAAGTCGGAGTGGAACCTCCTCCTGCCCGTCGCGATGATGATCACCTTCCCCTTCATCTGTCAGGCGGTTGGTTACGATGCGATTAGCAGCACGATCTTCATCCTGGCCGTGCCATTGCTCGTCTTCCCGATCGTGCTCATTCTCGGTCAGGTGTTCAAGGGCACGGACATGTGGAAACACGACCTCAAGGAGGGCGGCATCATTGTCCTCGCCGCGCTCGCCATCACACTGGTTCTAACGCTGTGGCTCGTGTACGAATTCATCCTCGGCCACGGCCATTTCCCCGGCACGGGCACCATCATCCCCGATTGGATCAGCTTCGATCTGCTCAACGATGACGGGGTCAACCACGAACTGATCGGAGCCGCGGGCATCTCCTTCGGTGTATGGATCGATGCGGTCAGCCTGACCGTGCTCTTCGTCGCCGCTTTCCTGTGCTTCCTGATCTGCTGGTTCTCCATCGGATACATGACGACAGACCCGATCAACGAGGACCGCAATCACCGCTTCTTCGGCGAGTTCCTGCTGTTCTCCCTCGGCATGTTCGGCATGCTGCTCGCGGACAGCTTCCTTTGGCTGTTCATCTTCTGGGAGATCATGGGACTCTGCTCCTATCTTCTGATCGGATTCTACTGGGAGAAGCCCAGCGCCGCGGCCGCGGCCAAGAAGGCCTTTCTGACCACGCGTGTGGGCGACGTATTCCTGATGATCGGCCTGTTCATGCTCTACGACATCTACCACTCGCTGGACTTCGCAGTGATTCTCGACAGCCCGGCCCTGACAGCGACCGGTGAAGCCGTCTCCGGGGATGCGCTCGTCTGGCCGCTGCTGCTGCTCTTCGTCGGTTGTGTGGGCAAGTCGGCACAATTCCCGCTCCACGTATGGTTGCCCGATGCGATGGAGGGCCCGACCCCCGTGTCCGCGCTCATCCACGCTGCGACCATGGTCAATGCGGGACTGTATCTGGTCGCGCGGATGTTCAACATCTTCGCAGAACCCGCCTTTGAGGGCATGCTGTCTGATGTTGCGATGCTGATCGCTTGGATCGGCGGCATCACGGCCTGCATGGCGGCCTTCATCGCATTCGTCGCCAACGATATCAAGCGCGTGCTCGCCTACTCGACGATGAGCCAATTGGCCTACATCTTCACCGGACTCGGTGCAGCGATGTGGTTCGCCAACAATGGCTACCACCACCTCGCGACCGTCGCCTTCGGCGCCGCCCTCTTCCATCTCTTCAACCACGCCATGGCCAAGGGGATGCTCTTCATGGCCAGCGGTTCGGTCATCCACGAGATGCACCACGCGCACGACCACGTGCACGAAGATGGCGAGGACCACGGCGAATTCGACCCACAGGACATGCGCAACATGGGCGGACTTGCGAGCAAGTTACCCATCACCAGCACGGCGATGATGCTCGGTTCCATGTCCATCATCGGCATTCCGCTGATCGGTGGATTCTGGTCCAAGGAGGGCATCGTCGGACAGGCCTGGAACGTCTATCTCCACGGTGGATCGATGATCCTCTTCCCGGCCATGCTCGTTCTCATCACCGCCGGCATGACCGGCTTTTACATGTCCCGCATGTGGTTGATGACCTTCGCGGGCAAGCCCAAGTCCAAGGCGGCTTCACACGTCCATGAGGTGACCCAGTGGATCAAGACCCCACTCGTCGTTCTGAGTCTGGTGACCGCCTTCAGCGGCTTCCTTCTCGCCCTGTTCGGCTTCCAGCACTTCCTCGGCGAGGAAAACGGCCATCTCGAACTCCATGACGGCTTCATCTACGCCCTCGTCGCTACCCTTGAACACGCCTTCCTGCCGAAGGAAATTACCCTCAAGATCGTCGGCTGGACCACGATTGCGCTGTCCGCACTATTGGGGCCATTCATCGCCATGCGCCTGCATGGTGGCGGCCTTGCGAAGGGCGAGGAGGCGACGCCTTTGGTCGCTTGGCTGGTCGATCTGTCGGGCCGAGCCGGCCACACCGACGTGACCGAATTGGCCGAGGGTGGATTCGCCACCGCCCTTCACAACCGCCTCTACATCGATGATGCCTACGAATGGCTGATCGCCAAGACGATCATTCCGCTCGGCGCGGCCTGTGCCTGGGTCGACCGGGTCATCATCGATGGTCTGGGCATCAAATTCCTCATCGAGAACGGCACGCAGAGCATCAGCACCACCGTCCGCAGCCTGACGACCGGCCGAGCCAGCGATTACCTGCTGATGGCCGCCATCGGCATGCTGGCCATCGTCTTCATCCTCTGGGGGGTGGCCTGAGTGGACTTGGTGAACATTCTCGGCAACCCGCTGACCGTTCTCACCCTGTTGCCGCTGCTCGCATCGCTGATGCTGATGCTGGTCAACTGGATGGCGGATGAAGAGCGCCGCGAGCAGTTGGCGAATCCGATTCGTATGGTCAACATGGGCATCGCGCTCCTGCTGTTCACGCTCGCGACCCTGATCGGATTCGAGGCCCTCCCAACCGAATGGGGCGGCTACATCTTCGAAAACGGCGGCGCGGGTGACTTCGCTGCCGGCGAACACCAGATCATCGCCTCGATCGGCGTCTCATGGCACGTCGGCATCGACGGCTTGTCCTACCCGATGGTGTGGTTGACCACACTGATCATCCCAATCTCGATGCTGGTCGAATGGGATGCCAAGAAGGGCGCCTACTTCCACAGCCTCATCCTGATGATGGAGGGCGCACTGATCGGCGTCTTCGTCAGCCTCGACCTCTTCGTCTTCTACGTCTTCTGGGAATTGACGCTGATCCCGATGTTCTTCCTCATCCTCATGTGGGGCGGCGAGGACCGGCGCTACGCGGCACAGAAATTCTTCATCTACACCTTCACAGCGAGCGTCTTCATGCTGGCGGGCATCCTCGTGATGTACTTCCACAACGATGCGGGTTGGCTGGATTCGCTCACGGGCAAATCCTTCGATCTCGTGCTGATGGCCGACGCGGAGGCCACGGGCAACTTCGTCGATGGAGGCCTTCGAGCGATGGTCTTCCTGCTGTTGTTGATTGGCTTCGCCACAAAATTGCCGAGCGTGCCTGTTCACACCTGGCTACCAGATGCGCACGTGCAGGCGCCGACCGCGGGCAGCATGCTGTTGGCGGGCGTGATGCTGAAGATGGGCGCCTACGGCTTCCTCCGACTCGGCGTATCGCTCTTCCCGGACCAATTGATCGCTTTCCAATGGCTGTTGCTGGTGCTCGGCATGGTCAGCCTGGTCTACGGCGCAGTGGTCTGTCTTGGGCAGACGAATCTCAAACGCATGGTCGCCTATTCCTCGGTATCGCACATGGGATTGATTTTCCTTGGAATCGCAACGCTACAACCGTTGGGCATCGCCGGCGCGATCTTCATGATGTTCGCGCACGGCATCATCAGCCCGCTGCTATTCGCCGTCTGTGGCGCCTTCAAGAAACATTACCACACCTTGGAGATCGGCAGCATGCGGGGTCTGGCCCACCACAGTCCCTGGATGAGTGCCCACATGATGGTTGGATGGATGGCCAGCCTCGGCCTGCCACTCATGGCGGGCTTCGTCGCTGAGGTGGCGATCCTCATCGCTTTCTACATGGCCTTCGGCTGGCTCGTCATCCTGCCTGCCCTGACACTCATCATCACCGCGGCCTACTACCTGTTGAGCATGCAGCGCACCATCTTCGAAGGTGAGGGTGAGGCGATTCTCCCCGATACCATGCACGGGGAGGCACCCAGAGACCTGACCTGGCACGAGAATGCGGGCATGTTGATTCTCGGTGTGCTGGCCGTCGTCTTTGGCATCCTGCCATTCCTCTTCTTCGACATGATGTCGAACTGGTCGAGTGGTCTGGTCACTGAAGTGATTCTTGAAGCGCTCAATTCCCCGGGGGTGAAGCCATGAATTTGGGCACACTGTTCAGTGGTCCTGATATGGCCGCCGCGCTGATGCCAGAGTGGATTCTTCTGCTCGGCATCACGGCGATGATCATCGTGCCGAACCTCGGCGATGCGACCTTCCGTTTGCCGATTCCCGGCCAGAGCATCCGCATCCCGATTCTCATCGGGGGCAAGCGCCTGAAGTTGACCAGCGATCCGCGCCTCCCCGCCGGCATCGCCGGATTCACCCTGCTCGCCGCCTTCATCACCGCCCTGATGAGCCAGATGTTGGACTCGGGCATCGGCATGGCCGAGGCCTGCTTGACGATGGGTGGCCGTGTCGATGAGACCTGCGCCAGCGATGGCACCTACATCCTCGCCGTCGATGCATTCAGCCGCCTGATGGAGATGATTTTCTTCGGCGCACTCCTGCTCGCCGTCCTCGCCAACTTCGACCGACTACCGGCGACCCCACCGCGCCGCCTCGCCCTCAAGAAGCAGTCCGATGAAGCGGTCGAGGGCCGTCGCCTGACACGTCTGCTCAACAACCGACGTCAGGTCGATTTCCACCTGCTCGTGTTGATGGTCGCGCTCGGCATGTCCGTGGTGGCATTGTCGACCAATCTCTTCGTGCTCTTCGTCGGCCTTGAATTGGCGAGCCTCGCCTCCTACGTGCTGGTATCCTTCCTCAAGGAGACAAAGACTGGACCTGAGGCCGGTCTGAAATATTTCATCGTCGGCAGTGTGGCCAGTGCCATCGGACTGTACGGCATCTCGATGCTCTACATCTGGAATGGAGACCTGACGATCGGCGGTTCGCATGGACTGGCTGAGAAGTGGGCCACCGATGGTCCGAATGCCATGGCAATTCTCGGTCTTGGATTCATGCTCGTCGCTTTCGGCTTCAAGGTCAGTGCCGTGCCCTTCCACTTCGCCACTCCCGATGCCTATGCGGGCGCGAGCGCACCGGTCGCTGGTGTGCTGGCCACGGCGAGCAAGGCGATGGGCTTCCTCGCCCTGATGCGCGTGCTCATCGGCATCACCCTGACCGACGATGGTCAGGCCTGGCTGGTGCTCATCGGCATGATCGCCGCCATCACCATGACCTGGGGCAATCTCGCTGCCTTGGGCAGTCGAAATCCAAAGCGCATGCTCGCCTACAGCAGCGTGGCACACGCGGGCTACATCCTTGCGGGCATTGCAGCCATCGGCGCAATTGGACCGGGACCGGCCAGCCAATTGATCGCCACGGCGATCATCTTCCACCTCGCCGTACTCGTCACCTTCAAACTCGGCGCATTCCTTGTCGTCGCCCTGTTGGAGTGTGAAGGACGTGGATCCGACATCTCGGATTATCACGGATTGGCAAAGCGTGACCCGCTGATCGCCGTCTCGATGTTCGTCTTCCTATTGGCCCTCGCCGGTGTACCGCCTCTGGCAGGATTCCTGTCGAAGTTGATGATGGTCAACGGCATCATCTCCAGCACTTTGGGCACGGGAGCGGCGTGGAATGAGTTGTCTTGGGTGTTCTATCTGGCGATTCTGATCTTCATCAACAGCGCGATGTCCCTGTTCTACTACCTACGCCTCGGTGTGGTCATGTTTTACGAGGAGACCGACCGACCGGTTCGCCTGTCTAGGGCCCCGTTGCTGCGCATCGCCATCATGATCTGCACGATGGGAACCGTGGTCTTCGGCTTCGGTGTGCTCGCCGATGTGTTGGCCAATGCAGCCGCGGATGCGGCGACAGCGCTGTTCCGTTGAGGTCGCCCCCTCTGGGCCTCTTCTGGCTCCGCGCCTCCCTGTTTATGTAGGGTGGGCGCGCCGGCCGCCCTGTTACCATGGGACGACGTCGAGAGGAGACCGTTGACGAAGAGTTGCTCGCGCAACTCGAGCAGGGCGGCAGCGACAAGATTCGCGTACCGCTCCCCAACAAGCGAATCAACGAGATGTTCGCCATCGCTGACCAAATTCTTGGCGGCCGCCGCGTGCGCGTCGTCTGTGCGGATGGCGAGACCCGTCTCGCCCGCATCCCTGGCAAGATGCGCCGCCGCCAGTGGGTGCGAGAAGGCGACCTCATCGTCGTTCAGCCATGGGATTTCCAAGATGCCAAGGCGGATGTGAAGAAGCGCTACACCAAGACCCAATCTCTCTACCTTTCACGTAAGGGCGTCCTGCCCGAAGTTGTCGACATCTTCGGATCCGGCAACGATTCCTGGGAAGACATCGATGATGCGGGCATCTTCGGTGGTGGCGATGACGAGGACCTGTTCGACAGCGGTGAAACCGAGAAGGTCGAAGCCGTCAAAGAGGTTGAGGAAGCGGAGGAAGCCGAGCCCGAAGCGGATGAAGAAGAGGCGACTGAAGCCGAATCCGAACCCGAACCCGAAACCGAATCCGAATCCGCCCCCGCGCCCGAACCTGAACCCATTGACGACGTCAGCGATGACGATCTGGACAGCCTGTTCGGTCCGGCCTGAAAGGAGGGATTGACATCGGACGACGCCGCAAGGCTCGTCGCGATGGCGATACTCGCGAATGGACCAGCCCCACCGCCGAGGAATCGACGGATCTCGATGCGGACCCGACCAAGATCGAACTCGCGATCGAGGCGGACAATATCGCCCTCGCCGAGGAGAAGTGGTCCGAGGAAGAGGCGTCAAAGCACCTGCACGACGACATGGATCGCAAGCAGGACTCTTGGGTCTGGATGAAGGAAAAGAAGTACGCATCGATGTTCAAGAAGATCGAGCATCGGCTCGAAGGTGTACTCGGCACCGGGGGATACGATTGGGTCGACCGCCGTGTCTTCGATGCTGTCTTCGACCAACGCACCTTGCTCGCCGTCTACAAATTGATGCAACAGGGCCACATCGACACGCTGGATTGGCCCATCGCCCGAGGCAAAGAGGCCCACGTTTTCCACGCGACCACGCTGAATGGCGTCGCGGCCGTCAAGATTTTCCACACCAGCAATGCGGTGTTCAAGGGCTTGATGCAATACATCGAAGGAGACCCTCGATTCGGAGGATTGTCCCGCCGTCATCACGAGTTGGTCAACATCTGGGTGCGCAAGGAGCACCGCAACATGCTGCGCATGTCCAAGCATGGATTGGGTGTGCCCGCCCCACACGGCCTGTTCCGAAATGTGTTGGTGATGGATTATCTGGGCACCGATGAAGGGCCCAGCCCACGCCTGCGCGATGTGAAGATCGAAGATCCGGCGTCCACCTATGCCGAATTGCTCGACTGGTTGCGGGTCTGTTGGAACGATGCAAAACTCGTCCATGCGGATTTCAGTGAGTACAACATCCTGTGGCACGATGGCGAGCCGCGTGTGATCGACGTTGGCCAAGCCGTCGCCAGAGGTCATCCCAATGCCGAGGAGTTCCTGGTCCGTGACGTGACACGTCTCACCGAATGGGCGACGCGCCAAGGGGTCGAGGTGGTTCTCGCCGAAGCGATGGCCCATGTCCTCGACGCCTGATCATTCCTCTTCGAATCCGATCGATTCATCCTCGGCCAGCGTCATCATGTCCTCGACCGCCCCCGCATCGTCGGGGTCGACCTGGGCATCCTTGTAACGCCGGTCGCGCTGGCGGCGGGCCGCATCCAGACCGGGCACGAGGGCACCGAATAGGTCGCCTCCCTCATCGGTCTCCATCGATTCGAGGTGGCGGCTCGACATGCGCTTCTTTCGGCGTTCGGTCTCAAGATGTTTGAGCACGCTGGAGTGCTCCGCGCCCTGCAGGAGGCGTTCCACAGCCTGACTGGCCAATGGCAAGGACTCCTCATCGCCGATGATAACGACCGTGGACCCATAGACGACGATCTCCGAGCCTGAATGCTCTTCGATCAGTTCTCGGATACGGCCATTTCGACCGATCAGCCGACTGCGGATGCGGCGTTGTTGATTGGCGTTCTTGCCGACGTATTCGCGCATGTCGAACAAGCGCAGATGATGATCATCTTCGAACAATTGCAGCGCGCGTTCGGGATTCATTCCGCGACCGATGGCCCGGATCACATCGGGCAATTTCATGCGCAGGATGGGGTCGAAGGTTTCAGTCCAAATCACCGAGACGTCTCCGCTGCTGGAATCGATGACAAGCTTGGCGTTGGTCGCCTTCTCCAGCGCACGTCGGGTGACCCCCTTTCGTCCAATCAGCACCGCGATGCGGTCCTGCGGGATTCGAGCGAGACCTTCCATCGGCTGCGGCGACCGGGGGCTCCTCTTTCAAGACGCCGATTCGCGCCGGCGTAGAATCAGACCCGCGAACAGTCCACAGAGGAGCAGAATGACGAGGTCGGGACCAAATCCGGAGACGGCGCCGACGACCGTTGGATTCGCGGCGCTGATGAGAAGGAATTCCTCATTATTGCCCTCGTCCTTCTCGGCGATTGAATCATCGGGATCGACGATCACCCGCAGGTCGTATTCACCATCGGAGAGAACCGTCAGATTCACCGAGATATCCTCTGTCATGTCGGCGAGGTCCCCCGCCGTGATGGTCACCGTCGACAAGGTGGTCCATGTGGTCATCAGATCGCGGCTCGCGGGTGCGCTCTCGATGCGCACGATGACACTGCCAGTGTAGGCCTCAGTGGCTGTGATGGTCGCCTCGAGTGTGACCGGGTCCGTGGTGCCCGCGCGGACGACGAGTCGGTTCAGGTGGGCATCCGAAATCGCCAGGTCAAGACCAGGGCGAATCAGGAAGTGGGAGGCCGAGGTCGTCACGGTATTGGCGGCATTGTCCACCAGGGTGGCCCGCAAGGAGAGGTATTGACCCGCTCGAGTCGACCAATCGATCGCGGCGGACAGGCTGCCCGAGGCGCCGTTGCCAACGCTCAGCCAGGTCGAGGTGATGTCCGGGACGCCACCCGTGCCGTCGGAATCAAATCCGTATTCGAGCGTGCTCGAGGTCTCATCGATGCCGGAATGGGCATCGGTCGCATCGACCTCGACGGCCACAGCGCCGGTCAGGGAATCGGTCAATTCTGGCAGGATCCAACCGCCGGCCGTCGGGGCACTGCGGTCAACCTTCATCGAGACATTGAGAGCATCACCGATATTGCCGACATTGTCATGGGCGCGGAATTGAATCGTTCGCTCTCCCTCCGAGAGTGAGAGTGAGCCCGAACCAGAGGAGCCTTGGTCGACCCAACTATCCGTGCTGTCCCGCGCATCATAGGTATCGATACCAGACCCACCATTGTCGGTTGCACCGCTCGAAAGATCGCTGAACAGGAGGGTGGTCGCATCCGTCCATGCGCCGGCGCTCTCAGACAGTGAGGGCGCCCCAACATCAGGGCCCGTTCGGTCGATGCCGACGTGGAGGGTGGCCTGTGCGGAATTGTCACCCTCATCAAAGACCGAAAGTAGGGGGGTGTAGGTGCCCTCAGGAAGGTCACCGGGTGACCAAACCCAGTTGTTCAGGAGGGTGCCGGGCCCATCTTGCGCGGGCGTCCCCGTTCCCGGGGTCTGGGTCAATGTAGCACGCGAGAGATGGGCATCTGCGGCCGACCAGTTGAACGTCATCGAACCGGTCGCAACGGTGGTGAACCAAGCTCGATTCACCGTTGAGGAACCATCGCCGATGATCGGGTCGGCAACCTCGAAGACCAAGGCGCTGGGTGCGGTATTGTCGAGTGAGAATATCGGGCTCTCAATCCAGCCAGTGGTGGAGGTGTTCAGATAGGTGCCTTCGATTCGCAATTTGTGGTCTCCATCGCTGTGCGCCGTCGTATCCCAAGCGGTCAACCAAGGCGTGCCCGTGATGTTGGCGATGGCCGACCAGACCGACCCATCCCATGCCTCGACATTGACGTAGGACATGTTGGCAACATTGGTCGTGCGAACGGTGTAGGTGCCCGAGATCACTTGCGCTGCGCTCGGCCCGCCACTGAAGTCGAGGGCCTCGGCTCGACCCGATGCCGCCTCGACGGTCAGCAACGCGCCCTGTGAGGCTGCGAAGAGCAGAATCACGACCGTGATGGCAGACAGAGGTCGGCGAGGAGACATCGGCACCAATCTGGGCATGGTGCGCACCGCCCTTCAAGGCTTTCCAACCCACTCTGTGGGTTCCCAACAAAGCCGCCGACCTGCCGGGCGGCGGAAAGCAGGTTTGAAGTGCATCGGCTGCCCTCCGAAGGCCATGGCGGGAGGTTGGACCACACACACTGTGTGTGCTCTGTTGTTGCTCACGCCTCTGCTAGTGTTCGCATCACCTGTGGTGGGTGAAGAGGCGGGCAATGTCGCGTTCAGCACGGCTGGGCTCGCCTTGAGCCCATCCAGCCCCGTCGAGGGCGGTGAAGTGGAATTCACACTTTCACTGCAGAATCTTGAGAATGTCATCGCAGAGGACGTCTCCGTCGAGTTCCACAAGGACAGTTATTCACAGGGCTCACCCTCCGCCGCATTCTCGCTGGACATCGCCGCGGATGCCTTCGATGAGGTCTCCTTTACCTGGTCGAATCTGATGTACGGCACCCAGACCTTGTGGATCCGTGTCAGCCACGGCGGGGAAAGCGGACTCATCTCACACGACTTCGATGTCGGCGGATTGCCGAATCTGCGGTTCGCCAATCTCGACATCCTGCCCACCAGCGGCATCCATCAGGACGATCAGGTTCAGATTGCGATTCAGATCGAGAATGCAGGACACGCCGATGCCGGCGCCTCACACCTCGAATTGACCTTCGCCGGGGCCGCGAATCTACTCAGCGTGGTTGCGCTCCAGTCCGGCGACAGCGTCTGGATGAACCAGACGGCGACCGCCCCTGCCGCCGGGTCCTACGAAGTGCTCGGCGTGGTCAACTCCGACAGCGGTGATGGCATCATCGAATCCACAACCGCAGACAATCAGGAGACCCGCGCCCTCTTCGTCGATGTCCATCCGGACTATCGCCACGTCGCCGGCCCCGATGTTTCAGCCGCCCTCGGCCTGTCGGGCCCGTGGACGGTCAGCGGCACGGTCGTGCGCGATGCGGGCACAGGGGAGTCAATGGTACCCATGGAGGTACGCGTGCAGAATGGAATGACTCTGCAAATGGTCAATCTCGAGTTCAGCGATGCCGACGAATTCGCAGAGTATTCCGTCATCATCCATTCGAGCAACCTGCCGAGCGAGGACCCGGGTGATACCAACCTCCAATTGGCCATCGACCCCTCGGGCAATGTACAGCAGTCCAACACCTTCAACGATCTCGCCGCCGCCACTCTGACCATCTATGCCGAACCCAATGTGGTGGTCGGCTCCACCGCTGCGGCACGACCCGCATCGACCACGCCCGGTCTATCTGTCAGCTTCGATGTGAGCCTTCAGAACGTCGGCATGGTCACCGTCACTGGCACCCTTTCCGCCACCTTCGACGGGGTGGCTCTCGAACCACAGACCGTCATCATCCCGGCGGCCGACATGGGCACCCAAGGCCAGGTCACCGTCTCGTTTTCAGCCATCGCATCGGGTGAGACCCGCCAGATCCCCTTCAGTGCCACCTGGGTGCGAAGTGTGGATTCCTTCGACCGATTGGATACCGACAACTTCGCGACGGGTGAAGTCAGCCTGATCTCAGACATGCGCTTGCGCTTCCTCCAGACGACCCAGACCTGGTCTCCCGGCCTGCCCTTGTATGCGGATAGCAACTACGTCTACAGCATCGAGGTCGTCGCGGATCAAGGCGCTGGCAGCGAGACATTCGACTGCATCGATCGAAAGACGAACAAGGTGCACGACACCGTCTTGCTCAATTTCTCCCCGGGTGAAACCCATGAAGTTCGATGTTTGGTTCACCCGACTGACCCCGGCACCATCGAGTTGGCCATCGTGCCACGTGGCACCAGTGTCGACCCCTACGCCAATGTCTGGAACGTCGAGCACGATGGGGAAGGTGGACCGGACACAAGCAGCTTCGACCAGACGATGTCGATCATTCTCTTCATCCTCGCCGGCCTGGTCGGCATCGCCTTGCTGGCCGGCGCCGTCATCCTGACCCGCCGTGGCCTGGCCGATGCCGAACGCGAGACCTACGAGCAATGCCCCGCCTGTGAAGGCGATATCGAAGGCGATGAGGACGATTGTCCCCACTGTGAATTCGACCTGAGAGGCGGCAGAAGCCAATTCCATGATTGCGATGCTTGCACGAAGACCATTCCATCGATGATGGACCACTGTCCATACTGTGGCGCTGAGCAGGATCTCCGCACCCATTACACTGCCCGCGAACGCAAGTACAAGGCACTGCCAGACGAAGAGGCAGAGCCCGAGGAAGAGCCCGAGGTCGACGAGAACGAGATCGTCCGCGGTTCGGAAGGCTTCGATGACCACGCGGCTGAGATGGGCTTTGAAGAGGGCCAGTGGGAAGGCGAGTGGGAAGAGGGCATCGGGGAAACCGAGGCCTTCTTCGACGCGAAGGAGGATGCACGTGTCGCTGGGGAAGATGCGCTCGGCGAGGACGGCGAGGTGGATGACACCATCGAATCGACCCACTTGGGCAAGGTCATGGAGGATGTGGCAGAGCACGATCTCGATGCCTTCCTCGGCGGGGTTGACGACCGTCGCCACCTGGCGGATGAAGAGGTCGAACTCTCCGCATCTGATGCCCATTATCGAGAACACCTGTTCGATATGACCGGCGAGCGCGGCGTCATGCCGGGTGATGAGGTCAATGTCGACGCCCTCATCGATTCGACGGTGGTCGGCAATGAGGTGCGCGTGTCGAGAAGCGATTTCACGATTGGCGATGAGCCCACACCACTCGGCCTCACCGCACCTGAGGAGACCACAGAGGAGGCACCAGAAGAGGCACCTGAGGTCGATTCCGAAGACGCATCTGAGGCAGAGCCTGCCCCCAAGCGACGCGCTGTACGCCGCCGCAAGAAGGACGAGTGAGCCCCACGGTTCGCCGTCAGAACGAAATGGGCCGCACATCCCGAAGCGATGTGGAGGCGGATACAATGTCGGTATTGCGAAGGCAAACGATCAGCGCGGTCCTCGCCCTACTCTTCGTTTCTATCGCTCTGCCCGGCTGCATTTCGCTGGTCCTCGGCCGCGAGATGATGGAAGGGGCCCGCGGAGAGCCAAAAGTGCGTGACGTCAGCGCGTCCTTCGACCTCTCACACGCCTTCATCGCCGATGGGAGCAACTTCGATGAGTACCACGAGATCAAGTCGGAACAAATCCCCATCGACCACACCGTCCAAGAGATCATCATCAATTTTGAAGTCACACTGCATTACGACGACGTCGACGACATCATCCCAGATTGGGTCCCCCTCACCGAGGAGTTTCTCGACTTGATGGACCAGCGCTATGTCGAGGTATGGCTCAAGCCCTGCGATGAGAATGGCGCCAATTGTGAAGAGGCCATCTATCACGAGCGCACCAACAAATCCCTCTCCCTCAACCGCACCGAACTCGGACCAGCAGAGATCGAGGGGCGAGAGGGCACATGGCGACTCGAAGTCGAAGGCCAAGGCATCGGCTTCAACTCTGGGCTGCCGATCGATTTCCAAGACAGCTGGACCCTTCGCGCAACCGTGGTCCGACCCTGCCTCTCCTTCCCTGAAACCGATGATATCTGCACGGCGACCGTCGAGTTTGAGTGATCAGACCAGGCTCTGAGGGCACTTGTGACGACGGCTGCAGTTGCGACATTTTCCGGGTCGTTCGTGGTTGCGTTGTGCCCCACCCTCGACCATCAGCCGTTGAACTTCCTTGATGGAGATCGCAAGGTCTGCGCGGGCAAGGTCATCCCATGGAACGGTGAATAGCGATTCACCACCATAGCGCAGAATCCCGTAATCCGAATGTGAATCCGTCGTTTTCGCGACGAGATCCAGATAGGCGATCAATTGCATCCGGTGACTGTCGTGGGGTTCTGTGGGCACCTTCCCGGTCTTCTGTTCGACCGGGATGAACATATTGTCGATGCGAACGATTTGGTCCGGGCGGCCGCGCAGGCCGGTTTCGGGGTCGATGAGCAGGGCCGCGGATTCACCCGCATCGTCGGAGTAGGCAAGGATGTCATCCTCGGATAGGCCCGCTTCATCTCGGGCCTTGCGTGCCTGACGCTCGAAGCGGAGGGCACGGTGCAATTGCCACGCGGTCAGCAGCAGCCAGGCCAGGGTGATGACGATGAGCGAGAAAGCCATCACGCTACGATCCTGGGCCAGATAAATCGCCAAACCGTGCAAAGCGACGGCGATCGAGGCGAGCAACAGCCTCGCCTCAATGCGCCCACCCTGAATCAAATCATCATCCGCATCCAATTCAAACGGCGAATCGATGTGGAATTCAGACAAGCCAGTCCCCTCGATGGCTGGGGGTTGTGCCAGTCCGAACGGCCATCCCAACCAGCGGCGCCACGGCAGCCAGATCAGCGCGATCGCCAGCAGCAACCAGACGAGCGCGAGGATGGCGAGATATCGACCGACATTGCCGATGAATTCCTCGGAGACAACGCCCTCTTCGACGAAGAAGAACGCCGCGGAATCCGCCGAGAGCGCGCAGACGACGATGAACCACCACGACCAGATGACCAACTCTCGATCGGCTTGATTCTCGGTTTCCTTGAAGGTCGCCATCGTCTGGTGAATCCGGTCGTGTTCGACCATGCCTTGCCGCAATGCCTCGCCCTCACCGCTGATGCCCGCCTTCGACAATTGCCAAGAGACCGGGCAGTAGGTATGCCGCTCGAGATCCGAGGCTGAGACGGGCAGCGGAATCCCGTCCATGTCGACCCAATGGCCGTCTTCTCGACAAACGCCCTCGGTCATCGGACCCTCAAGGTCCAAGGCGGTCTCGACACTGTCATCCTCCGCCATGGAACGATGGCGAACACACGGAGGGTTAAGCGTTCTTCCGGCTTGCCTCGCGACCCCCAACCTCACCTCGGACTCACCTGCGATTCGGGGTACTGCGAAGAATCCCCCGTGTGCGCGCAGCGAAGCGGTTATGAAGAGAGGGTGGGTGGCGAGGCCGCACGAGGCTTCGTCATGACCGGTACAATGCTCATCCCCCATGAGACCTACGAAGAGCATGCCGTCCACATCGGCACGCAACAGAAGAGCTCGGACATGAAGCCCTTCCTCTCCGACGTCCGCGGTGATGGCACCGGTCTGCACCTCATTGACCTCGAGCACACCGACGCGCGAATGCGCGTCGTCGCCCAATTCCTCAACCGATACGACCCCTCGCGCATCCTTGTGGTCAGCGCACGACAGTATGGACAGCGCCCGGCCCGCAAGTTCGCTCAGGCGATTGGTGCCAAGCACAATGTCGGCCGATTCATCCCCGGCACCCTGACCAATCCCCGCCTTCGCACCTACATGGAGCCCGAGCTCATCGTCGTCACCGACCCGCAGGCAGACCAGCAGAGCCTGTCCGAAGCGGTCAGCAGCGGCCTCCCGGTCGTCGCCATCTGTGATGCGAACAACAACCTCCGCAATGTCGACCTCTGCCTGCCGGCCAACAACAAGGGCCGCCGCAGCCTTTCCCTGATCTACTGGCTCCTCGCCCGTGAGACCCTCAAGGTCCGCGGTGTCATCGATGACGAAACCTGGGAAACGATGCAGGACGTCAACGAATGGGAATCGACGTTCTGAAATCAGAGCGTTGCCCCCCGTGGTCCATGGCCGACCCTGTTCCACTGTTTCTCGCACCGATGTCCGGTGTGACGGATGTGGCGTATCGGTTGCTCGCGCGTGAGGCGGGTGCGGACTTTACGGCGACCGAATTCACGGCTGCGAGCGGTCTCAGTCGTCAGGATGCGAAGTCCTGGGCAAAGGTCGAGACCCACCCGCGTGAGACACCATTCATTCCACAGATTTTCGGCGGCATCGAGGATGAGATGGTCGAGACCACACGACTTCTCTCCAAAGATGCCGACGTCGTCGACCTCAACTTCGGCTGCCCGGCGCCGAAGGTGACGAAAACCTGCGCTGGCGCGGCCATGATGGCCCTGCCCGATGCACTCGTCGGGATGGTTGCGCGCTGTATCGAAGCCAGCGAGGCGCCGGTATCGGTCAAGATGCGACTCGGCACCAAGGCGGAGAAGATCAACGTCCTCGAGATTGCCGAGCGCTGTGCTGCGCTCGGTGTCGAACGCATCTGCGTCCATGGGCGCACCCTGAAGCAAAAGTACAGCGGCACCGCTGATTGGGAGACCATCGCCAAGGTGGTCGAGGTCTGCAAACCATATGGCACACCCGTCATCGCCAACGGCGACATCATCGATGCGGCAAGCGCCGAGAAATGCCTCGAGGTAACCGGCGCGGCTGGATTGATGATCGGGCGCGCCGCGATTGGCGACCCCTGCGTCTTTGGCCGCATCAAGAGCGAACTCGGATGGGAAGCATTCGACGCCCCTTGGGGCGATGCAGAGGCAGCGGGACAGAAGCACTGGGCCTGGAATCGCTACGTCGAGATCGTCGATGAGATCGGCAGCCCCTACGCGGCACGCAACATGAAGCAACACGGCATCTCATTCACCAAGGGCCTGCCCGGTGGGCGCGAACTGCGCCCACATCTGCACGCCATCAAGGACTTCCGATTGATCGGAGAACCACTCAACATCGCCTTGGAAGCCTTCGCCAACCGTCGCCACAACACCCTGCTCGTCCCCGAGGCGGTCGAGGCTGCGGCAACAGCCGCAGCGACAGGAGACTGGAAGCGATGATCAGCCGCGGGCGCCATCTCAAGGGCATCGGCATGCTCTCCCTCATCCTCGTCGTGATGCTGCTCTCCAATCATATTCTCTACTACACGGGCTGGCTGAACCCCGATGTCGAGGACGGCTACGCGATCGATGGGGTGACATCCGACCTCGGTGGACCGACCTGCCTCGAATGGATCGATGACGACGCGCTGTTGGTGTGTGACAGGGATGGAGATCGTATTGTCCTCCTGCAATTCGAGGTTGGCACGACCGGATGGGATTGGAGTCCAACCGCTCGAACAACCTTGCTAGATGGATTCAATCAACCCCATGATGTCCTCATCGAGGACGATTACATGCTCGTCTCCGATTCCGGCCGTCTGACCCGTATCAACCATACCGGCCTGGATACGGAGTGGAGGGATGGGCTTGACCAGAGTGAACGGTGGACCTTGATCGAGGGCGTGCCGACAGGCAATCATCAGACAAACAACCTCGACATCATGCCCAACGGCACAATCATCTGGCACGTGGGGTCCACATGCAATGTCTGTGATGAGGATGATGAACGCAATGCCGCACTCCTGTGGGTGAATGCGAGCAGCGGCGAGCACGGCGTACTCGCCTCCGGCGTGCGCAACTCATTCCATGGCATCTGGGTGCCCGGCATGGGCTACGTGTTCAGCGACAATGGACGCGATTGGGAAGGCGCTCACCCGCCCGAAGAAGTCAATCTCCTCATCCCCGGGGAGGATTATGGCTGGCCAGATGACGACGTTCAGCATCCCGTGCCCGCGGGCACCGTCGGCCCCGTCGCCACATGGACGTCGCACTCCAGTCTCAACAACCTCGCCCACCGGCCGGTTGATTCACCCTTCCCGGGTGGAGAATTCACCGTCTATGCGACCGTATTCGGCTCATGGAATACGCTCGTACCCGTCGGACATGAAATCGTACAGATCGATTTCAGCGCCGATGCGAGCCAGCCGCAAGGATGGGCATCGGAATCCTCAGTCTTCGCCTCAGACCTCAGCGCGCCACTGCCCCTCGCCTTCCATCCCAGTGGCGACTATCTGTTCTATGCCACATTCCCGGGCGATGGGACGCTCCACGTGATCTCGCCCGACGAACTCCGGCGCTAACCAGTGGGTAGTGTGTGTTCCGGCTAGAAGTGCCACATTAGGACCCCGAAAAAGACCCTTTTTTAGAGGAGATTTCACACCCCCAATAATAAGAAAATATCCCAAATGAAAGCATCACTACCCTCATAAGATTAGTGTTGGAAGTGTGTACCACGCAGGGAGACCAACAGCATGTCGATTGTAAAAGTACGAGTTCCCGAACGCGCGCCGCTGCTCGCTTGGTTTCTATCATGCACTATTCTCACCATCTGGAACTACAGCCGCGGCTTACATCTCT
>Ga0302120_10000029_pt1 | contig 48100 bp, 44 predicted proteins | sample AG5_Bottom_MG_FD_203118 | JGI IMG/M metagenome (GOLD analysis project Ga0302120, IMG submission 203118) | Marine microbial communities from Western Arctic Ocean, Canada - AG5_Bottom | ecosystem: Environmental > Aquatic > Marine > Oceanic | place: Canada: Western Arctic Ocean | collected 2017-10-01 | reverse complement strand
CTTGGCCGGCACGGTACGCCCTGGCGAAAGCGGATTGAACATTATTCAAAGAATGTCGGCGGAAGCCGTGGCGGCCGCTGGAGAAGACTTCGGCCAAGGTGTGTGCACCGACCTCCTCCGGTTGACTCCGATTTATAGGTTGTCTTGTTGGAGCACGGATTCTCCTTCGGGCGTTTCATGGTGAGGATTGGCAAGCTTCACTTTTTCAGAAACCTCTGAACCACCCGCAGACCTCCTCGTTTACCTTCCATCATGATTCTCCCGCTCACTCTGTTGGCCTTTGCAGCAGCTTCGTTTCCTCAAGATTCAGGCCCAAAGGAGTTGGATGAAATTGTTGTCACGGCCAGCGGTGGCTTTGAGGAAACCCTTGCTGAGGTCCCTTGGTCTACTTCGCTGATTGGCCATGAAATTTTGGCTGGCGGCGCACGGTCCATGTCTGAGGCACTTTCTGGCTTGCCGTCGGTGATGGTGCAAAAAACGTCTTATGGCCAGTCTTCTCCCTATATCCGGGGATTTACTGGCTACCACACCGTTTTGTTAGTCGATGGTATTCGCGTCAACCACACCGCCATGCGCGCGGGACCCAATCAATATTGGTCCACGATTGACTCTATGTCCTTGGATCGGTTGGAGTTGGTGCGTGGCCCCTCCAGTGTTTTGTACGGCAGTGATGCCGTCGGCGGTACGGTGAATGCTTTAACCGCGGCTCCGACAAGGAGTAATGAGGGCCGCATGGTTTTTCGTCTGAGTTCGGCCGAGGATTCGGCGGTGACGCGTTTGGAGTCCAACTTTGGAAATGGCACCGATTGGGGCTTGAAGGTCGGGACGTCAATCAAAGGCTTCGGGGATTTGCGCGGGGGCGAGGACGTCGGCGTGCAAACGGCTACAGGTTACGATGAGCGAGATTGGGATTTTCGCTATGAGAAAGATATGGCGAATGGCTCCGTGCTGACGCTGGGGCACCAAAAGGTGTTCATGGATGACCTACCACGGACGCACAAAACTTTGGATGGTGTGGAGTGGGAAGGTTCAGGGATTGGCTCGGAGCTTTGGCGGCGTTTAGATCAAACACGCACACTTTCCTACGTACGCAATGAGTGGGAAGGCCGGGGTGGTTGGATGGATACGGGTAGCGTGACTTTGAGCATGCAGCGCCATGAGCAAGAGCGAGATCGGATGAAAACGAGTCATGGTGTTGCCAGTGGCGGTGATATTTCCGGTTTTGACCTTGATGACTGGGGATTGACGGCGCGTTTTCAAAACGGCATGTGGGCCTATGGTGCAGAGGCGCATCGAGAGACCGTTGACTCATTCAAGGACAAAACGGACGCGGATGGCAACGTCACCTCCTCCTCGGTGGGTTCTCCCATTGCCGATGGCGCCAAGGTCGTGACGTCGGCGGCTTATATGCAATATGAATGGGAGGTGGTGCCGGGTTTTCAGGTGATTCCAGGGTTACGCTTCACCAAGGTTTCCGCCGAAGCCGATGCTGTGAATGTGGGCGGAACCTTGACGGCGATGCCGGAGCATCATTGGGATACGTTGGTGGGGAGTGTTCGAGGCTTGTGGGGGCGCGGTGCCGGAACTTCTTGGTATGCCGGCCTGTCACAGGGTTTCCGGACTCCAAGTTTATATGACCTGACCTCCACGGATGAAACGAGTGTGATTGAAGAGCCCCAGTTCTTTTTAGATCCAGAGCATTTTGTTCAAGTGGAGGTCGGTACTCGGCACCGTAGTGGCAATGTGGATTGGGATTTTGGGGTTTATCAAACGTGGATTACTGACATGGTGGTGCGCTCTCCGACAGAAGCGACGGGAAGTGCCGTCGGCAAAGACAATGGCAATGGCTGGGTGCATGGTGCGGAGGCTTCCGTGGTGTGGCGGCCGGATCATGCTTGGAGTCATTCTTTGACCGCGTCGGTGATGGACGGTGAGGTGGACCAGCATCAAGTCACCGATGCCACGACCTTTGATACGGCAGCCATTGTGAGTTTGCCCATGGACCGGTTGATGCCTTTGCAGGCGCGCATTGGATCACGCTATGACACCGGCGGCATTCTGTGGCTTGAAGGCTGGGCGTGGCACATGGCATCGGCCAATGCTTTGTCCTTGCGTGATGAGCGGGATTCTCGGATTCCAGATACTGACGGAGACGGTTTCGCCGACGGCACCCCAAGCTTTTCGGTCATTGGCCTGACAGCCGGTTGGGATTGGAGTGAGGAAACGCGTTTTACGTTGTCTTTGGAGAACATGAGTGACACGGACTATCGTGTCCATGGTTCAGGAGTAAACGGCGCGGGAACGAATCTCGTCGGTACTCTAGAAGTCCGTTTCTAGCCCAAACTCCTTGGGCGTGGTGCCATGAAACCCTCTCGTCCTCCTGCTTCGTCCCCTTCAAAGAATCGTTCCTTGTGGGGGCGAGCTTTTTTAGCTTCTTCGGGGGTTCACCTGCTTTTTGGCGCCGTATTGGTTTTGGCACCCATTTCTTTGTTTTACTGGAAAAAGACAGAAGAGTCGCCCCAAGTTGCCTTCCATTTCAGGTCCGTCCCTGCGCAGCCCGTCGCTGCGGATTTGCCAGAAATTGAAGTGGTTCCGCCAGAAGAAATCAACCCCGTCCTCACACCTGCCGACCTTCTAGAAGACCCTTCATTTCCGACGTCATCCTTGACGTCGTTCCCTGATTTAGTATCACTATTTCCGCCGAAACCGACGCCGGTCCAGGAAACGCCAGAATTACCGCAACCACTCCAAGACGTCGGCATGACCGATCCGCTCCCCGTGGCAGAACTTTGCCCACCCCCGCGTTATCCCATTTTGGCGAAGCGTCGGCGATGGGAGGGGCGCGCGCGGATTTGGGTAAAGGTGGGGGCCGACGGGAGGCCATCGGGTGTTGGGCTTGCTGAATCATCGGGTTATGAAATTCTTGACCGCGCGGCGATGGAGGCCGTAGCCAAGTGGGTTTTTCAGCCGGCGTTGGCCAAGGGGGAGGCGGTGGCTGGAGAAGTTGTGGTGCCCATTCGGTTTCGTTGGCGGCGGCCTTCCTAAAATTGGGGCATGGGCGTTCCCTTCTTCGACATTCACTACAATCTGGACGAATCCTCCCGTGCGGAAATTTTGACGCGGTGGGCGAAAGTTTTGGAGCATGGGCGTTTTGTGAACGGCCCAGAGATTGAAACGCTGGAAGCCGCATTGGCGGAGTACCTAGGGATTCCTCATGTCGTGGCGTGTTCCAATGGTTCCGACGCTTTGGTGTTAGCTTTGCGGGCAGCCGGCGTGGAGGCGGGGGACGAAGTGCTGGTGCCGACATTCACCTTTTTCGCCACGGCTGGCGCGGTGGCGCGAATTGGGGCGGTCCCAGTTTTTTGTGATTTGGACCCTGCAACGTTCAACATGGATATCGCCGCTGCCGCCGCGCGAGTCACGGCCAAAACCCGCGCCGCACTTCCGGTTCATTTGTACGGCCGGCCGATGGATGTCAAAGCGCTTCGAGTGGCCTTGGATTCTGCCGCCGGCCGACCCATTGCGATTGTGGAAGATGCGGCCCAAGCGGTGGGCGCCACGTCGGCCGATGGCCCGTGCGGGGCTCTTGGTGAGACAGCGGCTTTTAGTTGTTTCCCCACTAAAAATCTGGGTGCCACGGGTGATGCCGGTTTTGCTACGACTCTGTGCCCTGAGCGTGCGGAGAGGATGCGCCGACTTCGTCAGCATGGCGGGGGTCGGCAGTACTTTCATGATGAAGTGGGCTATAACTTTCGTTTAGATGGATTGACGGCGGCAGCGTTGTCCCATCATTTGCCCGGTCTTCCCGCAGCAAATGCAGCAAGGGCGGAAGGGGCAAAGCATTACAGCGTGTTGTTGGCCAAGTTGCACGCCGACGGTTTGTTGGTGTTACCGGATTCGCATGCCGGGCATGTGTGGCATCAATATGTGATTCAGGTGGCGAATCGGGATGCCTTGCAGAAGCATTTGCGAGAAAATGAAATTGGCTGTGCCGTTTATTATCCATTGCCGTTACATTTGCAACCATGCTTCGCGAACTTAGGAGGTGCCGTAGGTGATTTTCCTCATGCGGAAAAAGCGGCTACCGAAGTCTTGGCGTTGCCGATTTACCCTGGAGTGACCGCCGATCAGCGTGAAGAGGTGGCTTTGGGAATTGAGACGGAGAGACGTTGTTTCTAGACGGAACGACATCTCTCCAGCAGTCCTTCACTCTTCAAATATTCCCGCAAGCGAAGGATTTCATGATCCAATTCGTTCATCCAAGGTCCGGCCTGCTCTAAATGCTCACTGCGCGCGCATTCTTCTAACGCGCGTGCTACTTCAAATAAAGATTTTGCGCCAAGAGAAGAGCTACTTCCCTTAATCGCATGGGCGGCAAGATTGACGAGCTCTGGCGTGCTTTTTTCCAGTCCCGCACGCAGTGTTACCAACCGAGTCGGAAGGTCGGAGAAGAAATCTTCGAAGAGTGACTGCAATTCTTGCTCATCGCCAAAGAGAAGGCGCAGTTCTTCCATCTTCTGCGGCTGGATGGGGAGGTGCGAGGGCAAGGGGCTCATGTCCCCTCCTTTGCGGCCAATAATCCGTCGGCTTAAGGTCGAAATTCAGAAATTTTAAATTAACCTAAACTACTTCATCAAAGGGACTTGGGGTCACAAGTGCCCGCCCCTTTACACACTTGATAAAAGCACCAAAGATTGACTGCAATCAGCAGTCCCCAGACCAATGCTGTGAACGCTCCCCCAAACAAATTGAGGATCATCGGGGTTTCCGTGACATCGGAAACTTCAAGGGTGAGGAGCAGGGTCATGGGGGGGGTGGCAAAAGCCGCCCCCTATTTGTACATTTTCAACTTCCCTGATTTCAACTTCTTCCAGTAAGAATTTAAATCTTCTCTGACTCCGCCGGACAAGATGTATAGTCCAAGGATGTTCGGGAAGGCCATGCCAAGGATCATGAGGTCGCCAAAGTCGAGAACATTTTGCGATGTAATGATGGACCCAAGAAAGGTCATGACCAAGAACAACACGCGATAAATTAAAGAGGAACCATCGCCAAAAAGCCACGCCCAGCAACGTTCCCCGTAGTAGCTCCAAGAAATCATGGTGGAGAAGGCAAACAAAACAACCGCCGCCGCCAAGACAGCAGGGAACCAACTGATGACGCTACCAAAGGCGACCGACGTCAACCCGGCACCGTTGGCATTGGTGAGGTAGGGTGCAAACACTGCTTGTCCATCGACCAAGGTCTCAGAACTATAAGCTCCAGTGATGACAATGACCAATCCAGTCATCGTGCAAACAATGATGGTGTCAATGAAGGGTTCTAGTAATGCAACGATTCCTTCACGCACGGGATACTCTGTTTTTGCGGCACTGTGGGCAATCGCCGCCGACCCCACGCCGGCTTCGTTTGAAAATGCAGCGCGTTTAAACCCTTGTACCAATACGCCGATGAAACCACCGTACCCTGCCGTCGCCGTGAACGCGCTGTCAAAGATTGTGCCGAAGGCTGCTGGGACGACGTCGGCTTTGACAATCAAGATATAAAGACAGGCTGCCACGTAAATCCCGCACATGGCCGGAACGATTTTTTCTGCCGTGGCCGCAATCCGTTTAATTCCACCCAAAATCACTACGCCGACGAGAGCCGTCATGATGAGCCCATACACCGCACGATGATCAGCGAACCACGGAATGGTTTCTTGCAAAGCGTTGAGAGATTGATTGACTTGAAAAGTATTTCCGCCGCCGAAGGATCCTCCGATGCACAGCACCGCGAACATGACGGCGAGGACTTTGCCCAGCCCGCCCATTCCTTTTTCCTTGAGTCCGTTCGAGAGATAAAACATGGCGCCACCCATGACCCGGCCGTCAGGACGCGTTTCTCTATATTTTTGCCCCAGCGTGCATTCCACAAACTTGGAAGACATGCCAAGAAAGCCCGCTAAAATCATCCAGAAGATGGCGCCCGGCCCGCCGATGGAAACCGCAATCGCCACGCCCGCAATATTTCCAAGGCCGACGGTGGCCGAGAGTGCGGAGGCCAATGCTTGGAAGTGACTGACTTCTCCTTCATCGGCGGGGTTGTCAAATTTGCCGCGGGTTACCTGAATGGCATGGACGAAGCCGCGAAGATTGATGAAGCCCATGCGGAGGGTCAAGAAGATGGCGCCGACGACCAACCAGGCAACGACTAAAGGAATTTCGTCGTCTCCGGGGTGGATGTCATAGAAGAAAACACTGGCGAGCACTTCAACAATGGCACCGGTAGCGTTGTCAATGGCGGCGGAAAGGCCTCCGGGTTCTTCGGAGAGGGTGGCGGGCAGGAAAAGCATGGGGAGGATTGTGGCGTTTCGGGAGGCCTTCGGCAAATAATGCGTCACCCTTTGCGTTGGGGACGTCTTCTTGGCGGAGGAAATAACATGAAAATTGATTTTAATGAAGTAGCTAACATCGAAGATCTTCGCACCATCCCACAAGGGGAATACCCGTGCAAGGTGGCAGAAGTCCGTGAATCTCAAAGCCCTGCTGGCCATACCCGTTGGGGCATCCGGTGGGAGGTCCTTTCAGGGGACTGGCAGGGACGAACGGCGTGTTGGGATTCTATTCACTGGTCGGAGCGGAGCTTGCCGCGGGCTAAATACGTCCTGCAGACCCTTGGCATCCCTGTAGAGGGCGCTGCTGAGCTTGACCCAGAGACGTTGGTGGATTGTCAAGCTTTGGTCACCGTGGCTCCAGAGGAGCGGGAGGACCCTGTGACAGGAGTGCGTCGGTTGTTAAACCGTGTGCCATTCGCAGGTTACGCCAGTCTGGTGTCCAAGAAATAGGGCCTTCGGGGCGTTATCCTTCCGGCATGCAGCCCGAAGGAGACCGCAGAATGTCGCCGCTCTTCCTTGAAGAGCGGCGGCCTTCTCCCATTTTTGTGTGGGTCATGATGGCGATCGTCTTCGGCATATTGCTTGTCATTGACTTTCTTGTGCCCACGCTCGGGATGGGGTGGTTCGGTCAAAGTTTGACCTTTCTCTTCTTCGTTTGTTGGATTCGGGTTACATTTTTGAGACTCGCCATTGTTGAGGATGAATTACAAATTCGGTTTTCTCCTTTTCCGACTTACCGTCTTGCTTTGAAGGAGATTCAAAGAGTGGAGGTCCATATGACGTATCCGTGGGGGAAGCGCTGGGGTTGGGCTTATAAGAGGTCCATGGGCGTGCGGGTATTTTTAGCTGGATCGGCACCCGGTTTATTGATTCATTGCAAGTCCAAAGAAGTCCTTTGGGTGAGCACTCAATGCCCAGAAGAGCTTGCCGCGAAGTTATCCTAATCAGCCATGGATGATCGCAATCTCATCGCCGTTGCCGAGCAAGCCGCTGCCACTTCAAAGGTTCGCCCTGGGGGTCTTTTTTCTGGTTGTACCGTAAAGGCGGATGATGGCAGAGTTTTTCGAGGGTGCGTATTGGAATATGCCAACTCGGATTTAGATCAAGACCCTATTTCCAATGCCGTGGCCGCAGCACGTTCGGAGGGCGTGCGAAAAATTCAGCGGATTGGCTTGTACAGCCCAACAGGAGGACCACTTCCCATGATTCCTTCCCTGACTTTGGCCCGATTGCAGGAATTAGGTACCGAAGACCTTGTGATTATTTTTTCCCCTGGCACAGGAGATCGGGTAGAGAAATCTTTGGCAAAGCTTTTGCAAGAGGAAGCTTCCAACTAATGGAGTCACTCGGGCTCTTTGATGGCCCAGCCGACCCAGAGCAAAGTCGGCATTCGGAGTTGTGTCAATTATTGGCAGAGCATGAATATGCATATTATGTTTTGGGAGAACCAAAGATTTCGGATGCAGCCTATGACCGTTTTTTTTTGCAATTGAAATGTCTTGAAGAAGAGCATCCGGAATGGGTGACCGAAGATTCGCCGACGCAACGAGTGGGTGCACCTTTGCCCGAGGGCTCTAAGTTTGAAAAAGTGGAGCATGCCGTTCCCATGATTTCTATTGAATCCTTATTCTCTAATGAAGATATCCAGGGGTTCGAGGCGCGCGTACTCAAAGGACTTGCTGGAGAGACTGACGTTCTCCCGGCCTATCTTTGTGAGCCCAAATGGGATGGCGTCTCTGCCTCCTTAGTTTATGAAGAAGGATTATTGGTGCGAGTCGTCTCTCGCGGAGATGGAGCCGTCGGCGAAGACATGACGCGCAATGTGAAGGCCGTGGGTGGCGTTCCTTTGCGTTTGCGAGGCGTTGCGCCGTCTTTACTTGAGGTGCGGGGAGAAATCATGATTCCGACGGCTATTTTCGAGGCGAAAAATGAAGCTCTGCTTGCAGCAGGGGAAAAGCCGTTTGCGAATCCAAGGAACGCGACATCGGGAACTTTGAAACGTTTAGATCCCTCCGTGGTTGCAGAGCGTGGCTTGCGATTGATGGCGTGGGAAGTTGCACGTTGCGAGGGGGGGGTTGATTTCAAGAATCATCAGGAGGCAACGCAAGCCATGAAAAACTGGGGTTTTCCTGTAACTCCTTACTCCAGGGAAGTTTCCAATGCGGACGGCATGATTGCATTTCATGATGATCTTGAAGCGAGGCGGGAGGATGTGGAGTATGAAATGGATGGCGTTGTCGTCAAGGTGAACGACTTCTCCCTCCGCCGTTTTCTCGGATCCCGTGCGCGTACTCCACGTTGGGCATGCGCTCATAAATTTTCGCCCCGAGAAGAAAGCACCACATTGAAAAAGATTGAAATCCAAGTGGGTCGCACAGGCCGTTTGACCCCGCGGGCACACTTGGAGCCTGTTTCCTTGGGAGGAACCATCGTTCGGCATGCGACTTTGCATAATGCGAACTACATTGAGAGTTTGGATATTCGTGTTGGGGACACAGTAATGGTGCGTCGCGCTGGAGATGTAATCCCGCAAATCCTGGGGTCTTTGGCGCAGGAACGTTCAGGAAAGGAAGAGGCTTTTCTTTGGCCGACGTCCTGCCCTTCTTGTGGCGGAAATATTTCGGTGAAGGGGGAGCATCGGTATTGTTTTAATATGGATTGCCCAGCGCAAATGCAGAGAAGAGTTTTGCACCTTGCTTCGAGGCAGGCCTTGCGTGTCGAGGGTTTGGGGGAAAAAGCCGTGAACCAGTTTGTTGATGCCGGATTGTTGAAATCCGTGGAAGATATCTTCTCCTTGGATTATGAAAAGATTTCTGGATTAGATCGGTGGGGGGAAAAGTCCGCCTTAGCGTTGAAGGATCAGGTGGAACAGGCGAAGAGCCCCGAGCTTCCCCGTTTTTTATACGGGTTGGGGATTCCTGAAGTTGGCGCAGAAACGGCCAGGGCTCTTTGTCAGGTTTTTCCAGTATTAGATGCCTTTTGCTCGCTTGCAGAAAAGGCGAATGCATTGGAGGTCTTGCAATCCGTGGAAGGAGTAGGAGAAGAGGTTGCTCAATCCATCCTCGGTTTTTTTCAGGATCCGAGGAATTTGGCTGCATTAGAAAAAATGTCAAGTGCAGGCTTGGTGCCGCAAGCCATGATTCAAAAAGAGGCCATCCAGTTGGATGGAGTAACAGGGAAAGTGTTCGTTCTAACTGGAACATTGTCAACGCCGCGTTCGGAGATGAAAGCACTCCTTGAGTCCTACGGGGCTAAAGTGACCGGAACGGTGTCAAAAAAAACAGACTTTCTCTTGGCTGGAGAGAATGCCGGCTCAAAGCGAAAGAAGGCTGAAGATCTAGGCGTTACGATTCTTTCAGAGGCTGAGATTTATCAGCGTATTGAATCATGACCCTTGGTTAGAGAAAGGTGGACTGGAGAAATTCGCATCATGTTCATGTTTCTACCCTCTAAAGGATGCGGTCAAATAATCCAAAAAATCTTTCGCGCACCCTGTGAAAAAGTGACCGGTTCCTCCATTGACTGAGTGATATTTTCACGGACTGTGCAAAGTCGGCTTCAAATTGTTGCCTCGTTTCTTCCGCCAAATCTTGGCTTCGTGATTCAAGAATCAATTCGTGATTTACAAAAAACGAAAGTCGATCTAAGTTGGCAGATCCAATCAAGGTCCAGCCATTGTCAAAGAGCCCTACTTTGGCATGCATGAAAGATGGTTGGTATTCAAAAATCTTGACTCCAAAATGAAGAAGGTGTCCATAATGTCGATGAGCCGCAATGCGCACGGCTGGATGATCATGGTTTTTTGCGCCTGGGAGAAGAATACGGACATCGACGCCGCGGCGAACGGCGTGTAAGAGTGCCCTTCGAAGCCGAAAGTTTGGGATGAAATAAGGCGTAGCCAACCAAATTCTTTGGCTACTGTCGTGAATTCTACGGTAGAGGCTTTTTCTGAAATGCTGCGCCCGAATAGGGTGCTGTGGGATTGCTCTGACCTGTGACTCTTCGGCTGGCACCACGACTTTTGATGGGAGGCTGCGAGAGGGTTGGCTCCAAAGTTGCGCGAAAGATTTTTGGACTTGCTCTGCAACCGGTCCTGTGACACGAAGCATGGTATCCCTTGTCGTGGGCTCATCTTCCGATGGCCACCAAGGGTCTCCAAAGGCTAAGCCGCCGACCCAAGCAATATGGCCATCTACGACAATGATTCTTCGATGGGTGCGCCGAAAGAAGCGAGATATCCCTTTAAAGAGGGCAATGGGGAGTGATGGAGGATTATTAAATATTTTCAATTCGACATTGGATTCCTCTAACTGTGAAAGCAAATTCTTTCCAAGGTGGTTGGATCCGAACCCGTCGATATGAAGTTTTACTGTGACGCCACGTTTTGATGCGTCACAGAGTGATTGAATGACAGTTTTTCCGGCTATGCCATCTTCTAGGATGTAGTTTTCAACGAAAAGCGTTTCCTCTGCTGCTTGGAAATCAGAAAAAATCTGGCCCCATGTCGGTTTTGCATCATGAAATAATTTCGCGGTTTGTAGGGATACAAATGGGAAAGGTGCGCGAAGATTGCGGCTCATGAGTTTCCGCAATGATTCATGGCATAACCTCGTTTGATTGCTTCGACCACTTTCTTCGGAGAAAGTTCCTTCATGCAGGGATGTCCAATTGGACAGATCTTCTTGTGGCAACCTAGGCAGTCTAGGGCGTCATTGCGAAGGGCAATGGAGGTCGGCCCTTCGTATTGACTCCAGCGCATGTCGGTAGGGCCGTAAAAAACGGCATGCGGGGTTCCGACGGCCGCCGCTAAATGTCGGGCGCCACTATCCATGGTCAAGGCAAATTCGCAAATGGCATAAACCTCTTTGGCTTCCAGCAAAGAAGGAGGGCTGTTGTGCGTGCTTATGTGAGCAATATTTTTCTTTTGTAAGAGGGCAGAGAGAGATTGCAAGAGTTCTTTCTCCTCAGGCGACCCAAGTAGAATGGGATACCAAGAGAACACATTGTGCAATTCTTCAAGAACGTCGGCGAGAAGAGAAGCGGGGTAGCATTTTGTGGAAGAAAATGAAGCACCTGGAGAAACTGCCAGGCCCTTCCCCGGTGGAATTTTTTGGCGAATTTCCTGAAGGAACGGGGAATGAAAATCTCCCGAAGGAAGGTGCACGGGCGCAGAGCAATGAAGGTTTCCAAGTCCTAAGAGCTCGTTATATAAAACTGTCATGGAGTCTGCTTGTCGAATAGTCGGGAATTCTTGCGTAAGAAGCCTCCGTCGGCCGAGAGAGCGTCGGCCGATGCGTTCTGGAATTTGGGCTAAGCGCGCAGCGAGAGCGGAAGAGATTGAATTTGGTAAGAGGTAAATACGCTGCGCCTTCGCTTGCCGAAGTAGGGCTGCTTGGCGTCTTACGCCACGAATTCCGTGTAAAGCATTCTCAGGAAGTGAAATCCACTGATGGATTGATGGAAGGCCAGAAAAGAGAGATACAAATGCAGAGCTACCGGCCACCGTGATTTCAGCTTGTGGATTGGCTATCTGAAGTGTCTGGAGGAATGGTGTGGCCATGATGGCATCCCCCAAAGGATTCGGGAGGCGAACAAGGATGCTTTCCGCAGGCATGAATACAGCCTAACGCTTTCCCTCAAACTCCTTTTTCCGAGTAGGATGCGTTCATGGCCTGGACCGCAACTCCCGCTATTCATCCTCGGCTTCCTGCCATGGGGTTGCGCGTTGCCGTGGTTGGAGCCAGACGGGTGAGAAACGGCACGGGTCCTTATCTTGCGCGGGAAGCTTCAGCTCTCGGAGCCGAAGTCGTTTCTGTCGTGGGCACGCGGCTCAGCTCCACGGAAACAGCATGCACACAATTGAAAGAATGGGGGATTTCCGCAAAGCCGTTCACTCATTTTGAGCCAATGGTGCGGGAGACTCATCCGGATGTGCTGATTGTGGCGAGTCCAGCCGGCACGCATCGTTCTTGGTTGGAAGCAGCGGCAGAGTCAGGCATGCATGTTCTCTGCGAGAAACCTCTTCTTGCTTTATTTGACGATGCGGGGAAAGAAATGCTTCGTCGTTTTTCTGCTCAAGGAAAAGTGCTTGCTGAAAACTGTCAATGGCCATTTACGCTTTTCTCTTTTCAGCAGCTCCACCCAAGCTTTGATCCGTCCAAAGTGAAAAGGTTTCGCATGCTCTTATCCCCACAGGATCGGGGCCGGACGCGGTGGCTGGAAACACTATCTCATCCTCTGAGTCTTCTCCAAGACGTCTTTCATGGGCCCGCAAAAATCAGCGAAATTCGGTATGAAGAAGTGTCGTCCTCGGCACCTGATGCCCGCCTCAACTTTTTGTTTACGGTCTTTGACCAGGAAATTCACTGCGAAGTGCTCCTCGAGGACACGAATCGCCTTCCGCGTCCAGCAGAATTTGCCTTTGATGACATGGTTTGCCGTCGGCGGATTGAAATACCGGGGTATCACTTTTCATTTGATACTGGATTTAAGCCCATTGAGCTCGGTGATGGTCCTGCGCTTTCAGTGAAAGCAGAAGATCCCCTACATTTACGGATGACGGAGTTTATGATTCGCGTCTCACAAGCGGTCAAGACCGGCAATGCCCCTCTTGATGAGTCCTTGCTTCGCCGCCAGCAGCTAATGGAAAAACTGCTTGCGGCATATCGACCCTGATTTGCCCATCTCCAAGACCCACTCCACTCCCGCAAAGATTCACGACTTTACGGAAAAACTTCGCCAGCCAGCCTTGCGCGGTGTGGTTTTGGACTATGTGCAATGGCGTCGGGCTTGCGCCGATGCCGAAAAGGCGAAGACTCCAAAGCCCGAATTCCCATCTCTTGGGCCTGTATCCATTAATCTGGATTTAACTACAACATGTAACTTTGCCTGTGGCCACTGTATTGACTGGGACGCGCTGAACACTACGGCAAGGCATCAACATGAAGACTTGCTGGCGTCCTTGAAATCCATGCACGCGCGTGGCTTGAAGTCGGTGATTTTATTGGGCGGGGGAGAGCCGACGTTGTATCCGAAGTTCGCCGATGTGGTTCGTTTTTTGAAATCTCTTGGTCTTCAAGTGGCGGTTGTAACTAACGGGAGCCGTAATGAGGTGATTGAAGAGGTTGCCCATCTTTTTACTTCTGGAGATTGGGTGCGCCTTTCTCTGGATTCGGGCCTCGAGGAGACATTCCAGGCAATGCATCGGCCAAAGTCGCCAAGCACCACTTTAGAGGCGATTTGTACTTCAGCAAAAAAACTGAAGAGTAAAAATTTAAATATTTCCCTAGGTTTTTCTTTTGTGATTACTTGGAAGGGGGCCTCGCGTGGTGACGAAAAGATTATTGAGAATATTGCAGAAATGGAATTAGCCACCCAATGGGCGCGGGATTATGATTTTGACTATATTTCTTTCAAGCCGTTTTTAACGCGTGCCTCTGAGGGCGCAGAAGTTATGGATCCGAATGCAGCGCAAGATAAGCATGAAAAGGTTTTGAAGAAGATCCAGGATGGCCTTCAGAAATCAAAAGAGGTTGCACAAGGTTCGGTAGCCGTGATAGAGAGTACGAACTTACGTGTCTTGTTAGACGGCACGTGGCAACAATATTTAAATCAACCTAAAGTTTGCCATATGCAAGCACTACGCCAAGTTGTTTCGCCACTTGGCGTATTTAATTGCCCCGCTCATCGCGGCGTCGACAAGGCTCGAATCGGCTCTGCTGATGCTTGGAAAACTGAATTGGGTGCGGTCGGGACTGCGGCAATGCTTGAGTCCTTTGATGCGTCAAAAGAATGTAAAGAGGTCACCTGCCTATATAATCCCGTCAATCATTGGCTTGATTCTTTAATTCAAGGCGAAGGAAATCCGGCCGACCAATTCCCAGAAGGGAACCCGTTGGCAGATACTTTTTTATAGCGCGGTATGCCTTATTCGGTGACTTTGGCGAGTTCTTCTGCCAAAACAGGAAGGATTTCTGCAACATCGCCCACAATGCCGTAAGTGGCATGTTGAAAAATAGGCGCGTCGGCATCTTTATTAATCGCCACAATGCACTGAGATCCATTCATGCCCGCCAAGTGTTGGATGGCACCACTGATTCCACAAGCAATATAAAGCTCTGGAGCAACAACTTTGCCGGTTTGGCCGACTTGTTCACTGTGAGGTCGCCAGCCTGAATCCACAACGGCACGCGACGCGCCCAAAGCGGAGCCGGGAAGGGCGTCGGATACGGCCTCCAATAAGTGCCAAGCAGATTCACCTCCCATGCCTCGGCCGCCCGAAACAACACGATTTGCTTCGGCGACATCAGGCCGTCCCCCTTCTTTGGCGGCAATTTTCACGACACGGCCTTTGCCAGATTCTGCCGACGTCTCTTCGACCACGGCCTCTCCACCTCTTTCTGCGGAAGAGAAATAGTTTGGCCGAAGGCTTGCTACGACGACCGGGCCATTGACTTGAATGGTCTGTAGTGCCTTTCCGCCGTAGATGGGGCGGGTGAAGCTCAAAGAGCCTCCATTTGTATGAGCCGAAGTGCAATCTGCAGCAAACCCGGATTCCAATGCGGCGGCAAGTCGGCCGCAAAGATCTTTCCCGCGTACGGTTGCCGACAAGAAAACTGCCGATGCCTCCAATTCTTTAGCGACGCGGGCGGCCGTCAGAGCTGCTCCATCGGCGGAATGTTCTATGGCGGAAGCAATGAGCACTTTGTCTGCTCCCGCATTGCCTAAAGAAGACGCATCAGCCGAGAATTTTTCACAAGCGAGGGCTGTGACCGTGCCACCCCCTAAGCCATCTACTGCAATACGAGCGGCCCCGACGGCCTCAAGGGATGATGGGCGCAAAACGCCGTCACGTGTTTCTAAAATAACAAGAATATGAGTCATACGTCTTTCCGTCCTAAAGGACTTTGGCCTCCTCTTTGAGTGCAGTAATGAGTGCCGGTACGGCTGCCACGCCTTCGCCTAGGATTCTTCCTGCTGGGCGCTCTGGAGGCATTTCCATTTTGAGGACCTCAACGAGGGGAGTACCCATGTCTGTCTCCACGATGTCCAAGGTCTTTCTCTTTGCTGCCATAATGCCTTTGAGGCTGGCAAATCGAGGCTGATTTAAACCTTTTTGGCAAGTAATGGCACATGGAAGTGGGGCTTCAATGATTTCTCGGCCACCTTCAACTTCCCGTTCCGCGTGGACGGTTCCGTCGGTGATGTCCAACTTGGTCACTTCCGTGATGCAGGGGATACCTAGTGCCGTTGCTACGGCAGGCCCAACTCCGTGCTGGTCTTTGTCCACGGATTGTTTTCCAAAAAGCAGTAAATCAAATTCTCTTTCTTTCACGGCAGCTGTCAAAGTTCGCGCCGTGGTGGCGCCATCGGCATTAGGAGCGTCCGGGTTTTGCAAGAGAAGTGCTTCGTCAGCACCCATGGCAAGAGCCGTACGCAATTCTTTTTGAGAGTCAGCGCTTCCGAAGCTCATGACCAAAATATGGCCGTCCCCGGACTTCTCTTTTTGTTGAATCGCTTCTTCAATGGCGAATTCATCATAGGGGTTGAGAACGAACTCAACACCTGTTGGGTCGAGAGCATTATCATCCTTGATGAGAACTCGAGTAGTTGTGGAAGGGACGCGTTTGACAAATGTAATGATGTTCACAAGACCTCCTGAGTACGGAATGACCGAGTATTATACCCAGTTTTCCTCTTTCTAAGCGAGTGCGAAACGTTGACCCAGGTAAACTTTACGAACTTGCTCATTCGCAGCCAATTCCTCCGCAGTCCCCTCTGCCAAGAGGTTGCCGTCGGCCAAAATATAGGTGCGGTCCGTGATGAGGAGGGTTTCTCGGACGTTGTGGTCAGTAAGAAGAATGGATATTCCTTTGGCCTTCAGAGATTCCAAGATGCCTTGGATTTCTTCCACGGCAACGGGGTCAATGCCGCTGAAGGGTTCATCCAGCAAGATAAGCGAAGGATTGCTGGCCAAGGCGCGGGCAATTTCCAGTCGCCGGCGTTCTCCCCCAGAGAGGACTTCCCCCAAGCTCTCTTGGAGATGGGTAAGGCCGAGCTCCTCTAACAAGCTGTCCGCCTTTTCTTTTTGGTCTTTTGTGGCTAATTTCCCAATTTCTAAGACAGCCAGTAAGTTTTCCCTGACGGTGAGTTTGCGAAACACCGATGGCTCTTGGGCCAAATAGCCCATGCCAAGCCGTGCTCGCTTGTAAATGGGGAGCCGAGTTATGTCTTTGTCCCGAAAAGTGAGCCGGCCTCCTTCTGGTTTCACCATACCCATACACATACGAAACGTAGTTGTTTTCCCTGCCCCATTGGGACCGAGAAGGCCGACGATTTCCCCCGCGTGCACATGGAGGGTGACTTCGCGTACCACCTGCCGACCCTGGTAAGACTTGCAAAGGCGCTCTGCTTGAAGGAGTGGTTGTGATTCCATAGTTAGTGCACCCAGCCAATTCTCCAAACGGGGGCAAAAGGGGGAATCGGCAAAAAGACGGCAAGGGCTTTGCCTAAAATATAATGGCGAGGAACTGTTGGGGCGCTCACGCGGAGGTCCTGCCCATGCGTGAGATCGGCACGGCTGAACTGGTGGAGATTTCCCCATTCATCACGATGGGTCAGGAATTCACGGTTCGCACTCCATCGTGGGTTGTCATAGAAGGGGTCACTTCCATGTTGAAGGTGATCACCACGAACTTCAGAGGAGCCGTCGGCGAGAGGCGGGTCAAAACGAAAAACACGTGCTTCCCAGTCCCTGCCGTCCAAAGAGTTTTGTGTGTTGTCGCCCATCATGAAGTAATGCCCTTCGGCAATTTCAAAACGAGGGGTGGCGCCACTGAAGGGCGGTAGATAGTGAATGTCGCGGGACAGCGAGGCGGGGTTTAAGGACCAGCCGCCATCCGTTTTGAAGCTCACCGAATTTCGAGGGCTTCCATTCGCTTCTAACGAGAGCGAAGAGGAGTAAACGGTTTCTTGGGAGTCTGAGGTCAAGATGAGGCGGACCTGGTGATCCCAGAAGGCAAGGTCAATATCAATGGCTTCGTTAGCCTTCGTAGCAAAATGAATGGATTCAGTGGTGCCGTTTGGGAGAGCAAGTTTGGCACCGTCACTCAAAAGCGAAAGGGTGATTGGAAATGCGCCCGCATCCAGTTGGATGACCAGAGGATTTGCGTTCGCTGATGCCGTGGCTGTGCAAGTCAAGCGAAGATCGCTGACGGCGCGATGCGAGTTTGCTCCGGAGCCCTGGACGGGGATGGAAGAGAAAATCGCGTCGGGGTAACCGTCTCTATATTCATCCCGAACTGGCGTGCGCAAGCTTACGGTGGATTTTCCCGTGAGCTGAAGGGGGCCATCTCCTGCCGGAATGTGGTCCCCAGAAATACGCCAACCATTCCATTGAAATGGATTAGACCCGGGTCGTGGCAATACTCTTTTCCATAAATGCTCCTGGACATTCCAAGGCTTTTGCAGGATGGTCATATCTTCTTCAGAACCCAATGGCCGCGCCCAGAGATCTCCGTGGCAGATTTCCAATTCCTCTCCGGGGAGCCCGACTAAGCGCTTAACGTAATTTTGCGTCACGCTGAGTGGGTAACGAAAGACCACGACTTCCCAGCGTTCTGGATCTCTGACGAGGTAAGAAAATTTATCAACTAAGACACGGTCATTGACCGCACCTTGACCGTCTCTGAGTTGGGTTCCCATGAGTGTAGGTTGCATGGAACCCGTTGGGATTTGATAAGCCTCTAATGCGAAAACCTTAAGGCCTAGCGACATGGCCACGGCAAAAACGATAACTTCAATATTGTCCCGCAAGGGGTGTTTTGATTTCTCCTTCTTTCCTTTTTCTTTAGCCACGTGGAAAGTTTACTCGTCCGTAGTGAGAACTGCGAGGAAAGCCTTTTGAGGAACTTCTACATTACCGATGGACTTCATTCGCTTCTTCCCTTCTTTCTGCTTTTCAAGGAGCTTTCTCTTTCGCGTAATGTCTCCACCGTAGCATTTTGCCGTTACGTTTTTGCTGAGCGCACTAATGTTTTCCCTTGCCATGATTTTTCCACCGACGGCGGCTTGAAGCGGAATTTTGAATTGATGACGTGGGATTTCTTTGCGCAGTTTTTTAAGAACTGCGCGGCCTCGGTGTTGTGCTGCATTTGCATGGCAGATTACGGAGAGGGCGTCAGCTTCCCTGTCATTTACCAGAATCCGCATTTTCACTAGATTAGACGCTTCGAAGCGCGGCTCATCAAAGTTCATCGTTCCATAGCCTTTTGTTCCTGATTTTAACTTGTCATAGAAGTCATAGATAATTTCCGCCAGTGGTAAATCCCAGGTCAACATCACGCGGTTGGCAGATAAATGTTCCTGGCGAAGGAACAGGCCCCGACGATCCGTGCACAATTTCATGATAGGTCCGATGGATTCCGTCGGTACTAAAATATGAGTGGTCACAATGGGCTCTCTGATTTCCGTATATTGCGTAGGGTCCGGCAAAGCACCTGGAGAGTGAATCTCAAGTGTTTCCCCAGAGGTTAAAAGGATTTGATAGGGGACAGTGGGGGCTGTCTGAATGACGTCCATTCCAGATTCCCTTTCCAGGCGCTCTTGCACAATTTCCATATGCAATAAACCGAGGAAGCCACACCGAAATCCGAAACCTAACGCATCGGAACTTTCTGGCTCAAACAAAATGGAAGAGTCATTGAGCTTCAGTGCCTTGAGTGCAGACCGGAGATTTTCGAAATCACCCGAGCTAGTTGGATAAATACCACACCAAACCATAGGTTGAGGTTCTCGATACCCTACTAATGGTTCTACCGGCTCTCCTTTTCGTAAAGTGACCGTGTCACCCACGCGAACATCTTCGAGGCGCTTGATGTTTGAGATTAAATATCCTGTCTCGCCGACGGTTAACCCTGGATGAACCACGGGTCCCGGGGAGAACTTGCCAAGCTCAATCGCTTCATACTCTGCGCCTGCGCCCATCATGTGGACCCAATCTCCTTTCCGGATGCTGCCGTCCATAATCCTGAGATAAACCACAATGCCGCGGTATTCATCATAACGAGCGTCAAAGATGAGCGCGCGAAGCGGTGCGTTGGGGTCACCTTCTGGAGGAGGAATGTCTCGAACGACATGCTGCAATATCTCTTCTACACCCTCCCCTGTTTTTGCAGAGCATTGCAGCGTAGAGTCACGGTCGAGTAACAAGGTGTTTTCTAGTTCATCTTTGATTTCTTCCGGTCTGGCGTGGGGCAAATCCATCTTGTTGAAAACGGGAATGACAGTCATGTTTTGCTCTAAGGCAAGCATGGCATTGGCGACAGTTTGTGCTTGGATCCCTTGTGCGGCATCAATGAGAAGTAAGGCTCCTTCGCAAGCCTGAAGGGATTTCTCTACTTCATAAGCAAAGTCCACGTGGCCGGGTGTGTCAATAAGATTAAATAAGTATTCTTCACCGTTCACTTTGTGTGTTAAGGAAACTGCTGATGCTTTAATCGTGATACCACGCTCTCTTTCTAAATCCATACTGTCGAGGATTTGATCCTTTTTCTCTCTTTGGCTGATGGCACCCGTAATCTCTAAGAGACGATCCGCCAGCGTTGACTTGCCATGGTCAATGTGGGCGATGATGGAGAAATTCCGGATGCGTTCCGGAGGAAAGGAGGAACTCATGTTTACGAGGGTAGGTGCTGGGAAAGCGTTTGCCGAAGCAGTGCTACGGCTTGGCCACGGTGACTGACAATGGATTTTTTTGTGCTGGAAAGGTGGGCAAAGGTGCAGCCAGATGGCTCATGATAAAAAAGTGGGTCGTAGCCGAAGCCAGCATTGCCATCGGTCTGTTCCAGAATATGACCAGCCACGCGACCTTCCGTGTGAAAGAGAACTTTTCCAGCCTGTGCCACGGCAATGGCACAGTGAAATGAGGCTTGCCGTTTGCTTTTTGGGGTGTTTTTGAGTTGCTCTAGTAAATGAGCATTGTTGGCAGAGTCTTGTTCTGCACCCAAAATACCGGAGTAACGTGCCGAGAAGACACCCGGATTTCCGTCCAACGCATCCACGCAAAGGCCCGAATCATCCGCGAGGGCCCAAACATTCGGGCCGAGGTGCTCCGCAATAAATTGTGCGGCAGCGAGCGCTTTTTTTTGCGCGTTGCCGAGAAAAGTAAGCCGGTCTTCCTCGACTTCAGGCAAAGTGTGCGAGAGAGATTCGGGTCCAACAATGTCGACTGGAAGGTCCACGCATAAGGTGCGAAGCTCAGCCAATTTTTTCTCGTTGCCCGAGGCTAAAAAGATAACTTGGGTCAAGCTTGAACCGTTTCTGTCCGAACTTCTTCCTGCATTTGAGTGAGCTCACGGACCCCCTTCATGCCAAGGTCGAGCAATTGGTTGAAGGCATCTCTGGAGAACGGTTCTCCTTCGGCTGTGCCTTGCACTTCAATGATTTTTCCGGATGCGGTGCCAATGACATTCATGTCGACGTCGGCGGCGAAATCTTCACTATAATCTAAATCCAAAAGTGTTTCGTCCTGCACTAAGCCGACGGAAACCGCAGCAACGCGGTCTTTGAGGGGCCAAGAGACCAACTGTTTTTCTGAATCTAACTTCTTGAGCGCATCTTCCAGAGCAATCATGGCTCCGGTGATGGATGCGCAACGTGTGCCTCCATCGGCCTGAAGGACGTCACAATCCACGGCCAGGGTGATGTCCGGAAAAGAACGGAAATCCAGCGCGGCACGAAGTGCGCGGCCAATCAATCGTTGAATTTCTACGCTTCGGCCGTCTTTATGCGGGAACTCCCGACGTTTTCGGCCTTCTACGGATCCTGGCAACATGGCGTATTCTGCCGTGAGCCAGCCTTCTTTCTTTCCACGCATCCAATTGGGTACACCAGGGACGATGCTCACGGTGCAAAGAACGCGCGTTTCCCCGGCTTCAACCAGCACTGCGCCAGCGGCCGAGTTGATGAAATTACGCGTGAAGCGCATGGGGCGCAAAGAGTCAGAGGTACGGCCGTCGGTGCGAGTCATGGTGCAGGTTTCTTAAGTTTGTGAAGCGTGGCAATCCAACCGAGTGGTTGTGTTGTGGGATTGTGTTTTGAACCCCACGTCAGCCCTTCGCGAATCGAGAATTCTAACAAATCGCCAGCGATTCCACTGCGAGATTCGTGGACTCCGAAGGGGGCCCCTTGGCGTAGATAGCGCAGGAACTCGGCTTCAAAGTTATGAGGCCCCATTGCCTGATAATGGAGGAGTTTTTCCCTGAAGGTTGCCATCCATATATTGAGGATAGCCTCTGGTTTCGGCAAATATTTCGTGTGGTGGGCAACGCAGGTTGTGGGATAGGGGGCTATTCCCTGAGGGGGAGCCTGCCCAACATTGACTCCAATTCCCAAAACAGCAATGGGAGGGCCATCAGTGGCGGGGATTTCTGCCAAGAGTCCACCAACTTTTTTGCCATTCAGCAAGATGTCATTGGGCCACTTGAGAGCGACTTCGGCAGAAACCAAAGGAGCTAAAACGTCGGCCATGGAAACGGCGGCGAGGAGCCCAAGGCTTTCTGCCGGCTGAGGTGGTGGGGCAATGGCGCAGGAAAAAGCCAAGTTCTCATGGGGTGAGCCGCTCCACCAATCAGGCTGCCGACGTCCGCGTCCTCCAGTTTGGTGTTGCGTGACGAGAAGCCGGCCGTTTGCTTGCGCCCCTTCTTCTTTTACCCATTTCTTTACCTCGTCACTGGTAGACGCGCATTCAGCCACGCGCTGGATGCGGAAAAAAGGTTGCATTAAATGCCGAATTGGTCAGCGGATCCTTGGAGCTTTTCGCGGAGGCGCTTGATGACGTTGCCATGAATTTGGCAGACACGAGATTCCGTGAGGTGCATAGTCTCGCCAATTTCCCGGAGGGTCAGGCCTTCAATATAGTAATAGTGCAAAATGGCACGTTCTTTTTCATTGAGGGATTCCGTGATGACTTCCATGAGGTCCTTACGGTTCACGGCATCCAACGGATTGTCTCCGGCTGCTTTTCCTAAACCTTCAATACCAGGGGGGGCATCTTCTCCGCCCGTAGGCATTCTTCGGTCAGAAAGGTTCAGCATGGCATGCGTGTTTCTGGCTCGAGAAGCTTGGGAGAGGCTGAGTTCCATTTCTTTGGCTAGCTCGTCATTGGAAGGCTCTCTTCCTTTGTCAGCAATCCACCGAACCCGAATTTTCTCTGCTTGCTTTCCTCTGGATCTTGCCAGACGAGGTGCCCAGTCTTGCCCGCGGAGAGAGTCCAGGATTGCGCCTCGAATCCGCGTGCTGCAATAAGTTTTGAACTTGATGCCACGATCCAGGTCAAACTTGTCAATGGCGTCCATTAAGCCGAACGTGCCTTCTTGGATGAGATCATCTACGTCTACGGACCGAGGAAGGTTGGAGGCCATACGTTCCGCAACATAACGGACGACTTGTTGATAGCGCTCCACGAGCTCCCCTTTTATTGCAGGGTTTTGCGTCTTCTGGAATTCCTGCCAAAGCTCCTTGGTAGGAGTTGGCTCGGGTCCAGTTTCCGCGGGGGGGTCAGTAACGCTCATGCTGTGATTCTAATCGGCAATGGAAATCAGACTATGCACAGGGATTCCGTGAAGTCGTTTTCGCCCACCGAGAAAGTCTAACTCCACTACAAAGCATGCTGCAACTACTTCGGCCCCCGTCCGACGGACTAAATGGAGCGAGGCTTCGGCGGTTCCGCCGGTAGCGAGTAAGTCGTCAATCAAGACAACACGGTCCCCCGGGGCTGCCGCGTCGGTATGGACCTCTAGGTGGTCGGCCCCGTATTCCAGGTCATAGCTTTCCGAAAAGGTTTCCCAGGGGAGTTTCCCTGCTTTGCGCAAAGGAATGAAAGAAGCTTGAAGACGTTCACACATGCCGCCCGCAAAAAGAAACCCGCGGGACTCTACCGCTGCAATGTGCGTGGGATTGTACGGGCGAACAGCTTCGGTCAAGCGATCGACTGCGGTGCTAAAGGCCACAGGGTCGGCCAAGAGTGGGGTGATGTCTTTAAAGACAATGCCGGGTTTTGGGAAATCCGGAACGTCTCTTAAGTAGTTGGACAAGTCAAGTGGAGGTGCCGATGTCATGATTACATTTCCTCCGGTGCAGGGACACCAAGGATTCCAAGACCAATGCGAAGCGTGTTTCGAAGTGAATCAATGATGGCTAGTCTTGCGCCTTCTAACTGCTCATCTCCAGTTCCTAGTACCCGGTGTTCACGGTAAAAAGAGTTTCCCGCTGCGGCGATTTTTAAAAGTGCTTGGGATAAAATTGTGGGCTCTCTTTTTTCGGCGGCATCCAAAATAGCATCGGGGAATCGTCCAAGTGCAACCAGTAGCGGATTTGCGTCGGTTAGCAAATCCGCATCGAAGGATTCAGGCACGCCGTTCTCCGACTTTCGCAAAATACTACAGCATCGCGCATGCGTGTACTGCAGGTAAGGTCCTGTGTTCCCTTCAAAATTGAGCACTTCTTTCCAATTAAAGAGAACGTCTTTTTGCCGTTGATGTTTGAGGTCATGGAAAATAATTGCGCCGACACCCACTTGTTCGGCGACGACCTCTTTGTTCTTTAAGTCCGGGTTTTTTTCCTGGATAATTTCCGCCGCCAATTCCACGGCGCGATCTAGGACTTCTTCAAGGTGTAACACACGGCCTTCCCTTGTAGACAGTTTTCCTTCAGCAAAGCGAATGAGGCCGAAGGGGATGTGCTCAATTCGGTTCCACCAGTCCGCATTGCATCTTTTAAGGACGGCCTTAAATTGATTGAAGTGCAGGGTTTGTTCTGCCCCAACCACATACAGGCAGCGGTCAAAGGAGAATTCTTCCCATCGGGAGCGTGCCGCAGCAAGATCTCTTGTTGCATAAAGGGTAGTTCCGTGTGAGGTCAAAACCAGGCAAGGTGTTTTGATTCCTTCAGAGGAAAGGTCCACGATTTGCGCACCATCATCTTCTTGGAGTACTTGGCACTTTTTGAGCCAATCGACAACGTCAGCTAATTTGCTTTCATACCAAGATTCACCGCGAACTAAATCAAATTTCACATCAAGGCGTTGGTAGACCTTGTCAAACTCTCGCAGAGAGAACGATGTGAAGCGCGCCCATAATTTCCGCGTGTCATTTTCTTGTCCGGATTCTAACTCTTGAAAAGCAGCCTTGGCGTCAGCTGGAAGTGTTTCGTCTTCTTTCTCTTCTTTGTGGTAGCGCACGTACAGCGCAAGAAGGTGGCCGATGGGATCCTTTTTAAATTCATTTTCCTCTCCCCACCGACGCCATCCGGCGACAAGTTTTCCAAACTGAGATCCCCAGTCTCCAATGTGATTGATGCGGACGACCTCATCACCAAGGTGTTCGTGCAGTCGTGCTAGCGCAGCTCCCAAAACGGTGGACCGTAGGTGACCAACATGCATGGGCTTGGCAATATTGGGTGAAGAGTACTCCACCAAGGTTTTTCGACCTAAGGCGCGTTTTCCCCAAGCATCGGAACGCGCATCTTCGGTGATGCGTCGCGCCAAAGCGATGGGGCAGATTTTAAAATTCAAAAAGGGGCCCACCGCGGAGGCAGTAATGTCGGCAATACGCAAGCTTTCCGCAAGTTCCCCAGCCAGCTCCACCGGACTTTTTTTTGCAGCCTTGGCAAAGCGAAAGCATGGCAGAGCAAATTCTCCATGGTCTTCTGCGCGTGGACGATCCAATGCAATTCGATCTTCCGAGCATTGCAACACAGCAGCAAGTTCGGTTTGGATGCGGTCGGCGAAAAGGTCAAGACCTTGGAGTGTGAGATCAGGCATGTTTCAGCGTGTCTCCGTGGAGGGGGCGAAGGAGGTCTTCGACATCATGTTGAAAGAGGTCGGAAAGTGCATCGGCGTGGCTTTGGGCTAATTGTTGGGCACGGGTCATCCAAGTGGATTCTCCATACCGAGTGAAGAGGTCTGCGTGGCGTTCTGCAAGAGAGACAATCGTAGTATGCATGACGCAAGAATCTGCGAAAGAAAGGAGGGTGTCCGTTAAGGTCCATTCCGGCGGCTGGAGAGAGGCGTAAACTCTTGCAATCCATTTTTCTTCAAAATACCCCGTGGCCAACAAGTCCTCCTGCGTTCGTCCTTTTAGCCAATGAGTGAGGCAGCCCCGACCGGCGTCGGCGTGGCCGAGAGACCGAAGGAGGGTAAACCCGGACCAGCCATGCATCGGGCCATGGGTTTTGCTTCGGCCGATGTCATGCAGTAATGCCTGAGTTTGAAGTTCGTCCTTGGACACTCGTGGCGCGGAATCCGGTAATGCTGAGGCTACAGTACCAGCAACTTTAGCGACTTGGCGGCAATGCAATGGCCACTTCTCTCCAGGGGGGGAGTGTTGGTCCAATAGGTTGAGGGCATCTTGAGGCGTCAGCATGCATTTTCCTCCTTGGGAAAGCGCACATTTTAGGACGCCTAGGGCTGGATCGTTTCCGTAATTACGGCAGAAGTCCAATAATCTCCATGGGCGTCTTTCACCACAGCTTGTCCCCAAAGTTGTTGGCCAATTTCGTCAATGTTGGGGCCGATGGGAATGATGCTCATTGCTGTACCCGCATAATTGGTTTGAGCGTACGCGGCCTTGAGTATGGGCGGAGCCAGGTCAAGAATGAGCCCGCTTCCCGCATCGAAGCTCCCCGTGCCGTTTCGAGAATAGACAAAGGCAACGGTTTCTTGGGGGCCTGCACCGGTCAGAATAGCCATAGTCCAGCTTCCCACGTGGAGCGGATCAATGGAAAAACTGAGATTGCTGTTGGTGTTGGAGGCCCAGGAATTGCCATGGGAGCCAGCGAGCAAGGCAAGCAGGCAGAGGCTTGCCGTAAAGCGGGTGGTTTTAGTTTTCATCTTTATTTCCTCGCTTTCCGCATCGGCCACGGGGTCGGGGAATCCTCAACAAACGATGAAAAACCGCGGTCTTGTGGTGGAATGCCCTAATTCACTACTAGATATGCTGCCAAAGTGAGCGTTCGGATGAGATTTTGGTGCTTCAAGATGGACTTGGCCTGTGGAAGGGTGAGCCAGGCTAGCTCGTTGTGCTCATCGGAAAGGTGGATGGCCGTGTCAGTCGGGATTTCAGCAAGAAAATGAACCGCTCGCTTCCAATAAGTGGGCATGGGTTGATAAAGAGAGGCGTCGGCAAAATCGGGGTGAAGGTCCTGGGGGAGCAGGTTCACGCTGGTTTCCTCTAAAACTTCGCGGCAAGCCCCGGCTTGGAGGCTCTCTCCCTTTTTCAGATGGCCCTTAGGAAATCCCCAAGATAGGTGGAGCGCATTGCGGAGCATTAAGAACTCCGGGCCTTGCTGGCCGGCTCGCCATAAAACAATGCCGGCAGCAATCACGGGGTCGTCGGCGGTTCCATTTCCTTGAGGCATCCGTTCATTCTACGCAGGGCGGCCTTAGAATCTCAGCCATGAATGAGGCTCGATGCACGCAAGCAAAAGTCTTCGGGAAAACTCCGTGTGGTCCCGATGCTTTTCTTTTGGAGTTGGAGTTTGCCGCCGACATCGGCCAGATTCACCCTGGGCAATTTGTGATGCTTTCGTTGGCTGATGGCCAAGGACCCGTTTTGGCGCGGCCATTTAGTTTTTACGGCCAAACTGCACCGGATCGTTTGACGTTTTTGATTCAAGTGCTGGGCATTGGTACTCAAGTCCTTCAAGATTGCCCTTTGGAAGAATTCATTCAGGTCACCTTGCCCTTAGGAACAGGGTTTGCCTTACCCGAGGCCAACCGGCCCTTGGTGATGATTGCAGGTGGGGTTGGCTCCGCGCCCTTTTTGCTTTGTGCAGAACAGAGGGTTCAACAAGGCGCCGGCGACCAAACATTTTTTCTTTTTGGGGCGCGCTCAGAAAATAGACTCTATGACAAACAGGCCTTTGCTTCTTTGGCCATGCACAGCAGGTTCGCCACGGATGATGGCAGTTTCGGATTTTCCGGAAATGTGATTGCCTGCTTGGAAAATGGACTTCAAGAAGAAACTTTTCCGGAAAATGCAGTTTACTTCGCCTGTGGTCCTGAGCCGCTCTTGAAGGCCTTTGCTCGCTTGGTCCAAGCAAAGGGCTTCGAAGCTCAAGTTAGTTTGGAAACGTATATGGGTTGTGGATTTGGGGCTTGTAATGCTTGCCCAACGGCCACGAACCCGAATGGACCTTTGGGTGCATGGCCTTGGGCGAAAACATGTCAAGACGGCCCCGTTTTTTCACTAGATTCCATTCAACTTTAACCTTCGTTCCCCTTTTTCCGTTATCCTTCTCTTATGGAACGTTGGTCCATTGCAGTGAACAAAGAGGCTTTTAAATTCTCTTCCGCACATTTTTTAATTTTCCCCGACGGCTCTGCCGAGAGATTGCATGGGCATAATTACCGTGTTTCTGTTGCTTTATATGGAGAATTGTCACGCTTTGGGCTCGTTTTGGACTTTAATCGGATGAAGCCCTTAGTGAAGAAAATATGCAAGAGGTTGAATGAGCAATGGCTGATTCCAGGCGAGCATGCCGTTTTAACTCATTCCTTGAGAGCTGATGGTGTCGTAGAAGTGCGTTATTTGGATCGTTATTACGCAGCGCCGCAAGAAGACGTCACGATTCTACCCATCAATAACACTTCGGTAGAGAACCTAAGTGCCTGGTTTGGCCGCACCCTTTTGGAGGAGATTCATGCTCAGTTTCCTGATGTCACGGTGGAGGAAATGACGGTTTCCGTCGAGGAAACGGCAGGGCAGCGGGCTCAATATCATTATTCTGCTCAGGCATAGCGCGTGAGAGAGAACCTGTTACACTTTCCGCCCACTTGGCGTAACTCCTTGGATTGAGTCGCTAAGTCAGAAAGATTGGTTCGGGGCGTAGCGCAGCCTGGTAGCGCGCTGCAATGGGGTTGCAGAGGTCGGAAGTTCAAATCTTCTCGCCCCGACCATCTTTTTTGCAGAGTTGTAGCCCTAAGACCCCAGGCTGGGGTATACTCGACACGAAGCGACTACAACCCTTCAGCATTGTAATTAAACCCCTCCTTCTCCCCATGAATCGCTATTTTTTAAGCCTCATCGCCCTTCTCGGCCTCTTTTTTGCAGGTTGTGGCACGCTTCCTGAGCAAGACCTCCCAGATGACGGAGGTTTTCAGATTTCTGCGGCAGATTCAAGTCGCGGAAATCGCCGACGGCGGGATGCGCGGGATCAACGGCGGGCGGCCAGAATTTCCAGTGCTTCTGTGGATAACGGCTCTGGAGATGGGGGCAGTTCTGGATCTGGCGAAGATTCAGGAGATGGCTCAGGAGATGGCTCAGGAGATTCAGGTGGCTCAGGTGGTTCAGATTCCGGTGGCGGCCTCGGCAGTGCATTCACGTCGGCATTTCAATCCGGGAACTCTTTAGTCGTTACGGTAAGCAATGCAGACTCGGAAGACGCGACTCTCCTCTTCCATTCTCCCGGTGGGTCGGATTCCGAAGTCATTCCCAGTGGCAGCTCCGCCACCGTTTCCTTTGTCATCCCTTCTGGATCTACCCCTTTAGAGTCCATTACGGCTACCATCGATTTGCAGCTTGAGGGCGGCATTTCTTTAGAGACGATGGAAGTGGCGGTCGTGGAACCGGTTAATCTTCCAGCGACCGCACCGGTCATGGCCCTTTCCGCTGCGCGGGTTACGGCGCTCAAGGAATTATCGGCATCGAATAATTCCTTCCGCAACAAAGTGAATGCAAAAATCATCCAGGTTTGTGATGGTTATCTTGCGGAAAACTTGGCTATTCCCGCATCCGGGGGGGGCTGGGTTGAGTTGTACATGTGTCCGGACCATGGCGTGAAGTTGAATTACGTCGGTCCAGGAAAACATCGGTGCCCTAAAGATGGCAGTTTCCATTCTGACCCATCCTTTGATGCCGTCATCGCGACCCATACCCACTACCGCTTGGCTGAAGAAGTGCTATTGATGGGCTTGGCTTATCAATTGACGGATACCTTGGCATATGCGGAGCGCGCCCGGGACATTGTGGTTGCTTACGGAGATGCATACCCTGGCATGACTCTCCATGATCGCCTTGGTAACACGGGAGCATCGGCGGGGTCGGCTGCAGGGAAGGCCATGTGTCAAACCCTGGATGAGGCAGAATGGATGATGGACCTTGCTTTGGGCTACGACCTAATCCGGAGTTCAGGCCTTGTGGATGCTGCTGCGCATCAAACTTTGGTGACGAACTTATTCGTTCCCTGTGGTGATCTGCTTGCTGCCGATACCAAGGGCATTCATAATATCCAGAACTATCTCAACTCCGCATCTTTCTTTGCTTACCTTCATGCAGGAGAATCAGAAAAAGCAAAGGCTGCAATTGAAGACTCTGATGGGTTTGAAGCCCAACTCAGAGATGGAATTATGGAGGACGGCACCTGGCTAGAGAATTCCTTTGGCTATCAGTACTTTATGTTGCGCGCGACAATTCCCATGGCGCGGGCTATCCGAAATCTTGAGATCGATGTGGATACGTCGGCTTTGAAATCTCTTTTAATTGCTCCTTATGCCATCGCAGCGCCCGACGGGACTTTGCCTATGCTGAATGATGGATCGCTCACGCGTCTTAGTCCTAGCAATGGAGGCGATGGAATTTATAAAGGTTCTCTGTATGAAGAAGGGGTCAATCTCTTTAATAGTGATGTGCAAATTGCAGAACCTTTGGTGAAATGGAACCGAACTTATGATTTCCGTACACTCGCTTTCGGTGAATTCGTCTTGCCTGCTGCTTCTGTCGGTACACAGGAAGACGCGCTTCTCCCCACCATGGGTGTTGGTGTGATGCGCGTGGGTTCGCCGGCAAGCCAAAGCACCATCTTGATGGACTTTGGGCCGCATGGTGGACATCACGGCCATCCTGACAAGTTAGGAATTGTTGCTTGGCTTGGCGGTCGCCCAGCCATCGGAGAATCGGGGAGCATTGGTTACGGAACGTTACTCTATAAGGGGTGGTACAAACGCACGCTTGCGCATTCCACGATTCTGGTGGATGGCCAAGACCATGAACACGTTGGTGGCGAATTGGTTGTCTTTGATTCAGATGACAAGCGCATTGTGGCATCAGCCAATACGGCGGCCGAGGGTGTAGATCTGACTCGTATGGTCCACTTGACTCCAGATGGCTACTTGTTGGACTTGTATCAAGCTAGTTCTGATTCCAGCCATTTTTATGATTACGTGATTCACAGTTATGGTGACGTCGGTAGCGTAAGCACAAGCCTGGCCCTTTCCCCGACGACATCGACGGGTGTGAGTGAAGTCCCGTATAGCGTTCTTGACAATATGCAGTCGGCGAGGACCAGCGATGATTTTGACGTAACTTTTTCCGATGACAACGGTTCTCATACCATTCGTTTCTTCGGGGAAGCTGGAACCCAAGTATTGTTCGCCGAAGCCCCCTGGTTTCCTGCTGGAGACACACATGTGATGGTCATCATTCGCCGTCAAGGAACGAAGGTTTCTTTCGGAATGGCATCGGCGTACGGCGCAACTTTCCCCGCCGACCTTTCCGTTTCCGTGAGCCAATCAGCACCTTCCATTACATACACATCCGGCGGACAGTCTTCGCCTAAAACTTTGAACTTCGATGCAGAATAGAACGATGAAAGTGTTTTTTTTGAAATTAGTCAGTTTACTTTCCATGAGTGCTTTGCTCTTGGTTGCCTGCGGACAGCCTCCGGTTGTGTTTGAAGATGACCCTGTGCCTGAAAGTGATGAAGTCATTGTGATTTCCCCCGGGGGCCCTTCTCGTGGTTCCAGGTTAAAGCTTCGTGAGGCACCGTCTCCTCAGGCCGCTGGTGTTTATCGCATGGATTCAGGATTTCAACCGGCACATGTGCGATCTGCCGCAGGCCCCGATGTCCTCTTTGACAATCAAATTGCATCGGGTTATTACATGATGGCTGGCAAAGGGCAAGAGTGGGTGGAAGATGCAGCCGTTTTCCCGGGGGCCTCTTCTTTGACGGCACAATTGAATGGCTTTGAGTTTAGTTATTGTTCAGAAGAAAAAGATGCTGCGCGAAATAAGGGTGAAATCACTCTTCGGTTTTATGATGAAACTTTGCCGGGTCGTGGACCGGTTGCAGGAGAAATTAAGGAGTACCACCTGAAGGGGCTTCCTTTGGGCGGGCCAAAGGGAGAGCTGCGTTGCTGGACCATCGCACTGGACTTGACCGGCGGCGCAGAATGTGACTTGCCATCCCTAGGGGACGAAGGCATTCTTGCGGGTTGGAGTTTAGAATTTCACAATGCTAAGACGGGTCCCATGATTGCAACGGGTGATCCGTCCGCAGATTCAAAAATTGTTTCCCATCAAGGACGAACGGTCAACCTACGTGGCGACGGTTCAGGGATTTCCTGCAAATTGTATGCCGCTTCCGATGGCACGCAGTCCTACTCGGCTTCAGAGCCCGGTTCCGCCGACTTCCTCCGCCTTCAATCATCTCCCGTGGTTGCCGGCGGCCGCAGTGTTTGGCGCATTGGCAATGTTCGAGCAGGGAAGAATTACTCTTTATTCTTCAGCCAGGCTCCTTTAGATGACTTTCATGGAGAGGGCTCTCTTCTCCTTGAGACTAGTCAGTCTCTCGCTTTCTCTCCGGTTGAAATGATTGATGGAGAGGTGGTCATGGATTTAGGCCCAGATTTCCCCGGCTTGGTTTTTGTGCAAGCTCTGGAACATGAGGGTCCACTTGGCGATCAGTATTTCACAGGGTTCTCGAATGGCCTCGTTCATTTTTCAGATTCCGCATTGTTACCGACCACGGGGCCATCCGCTACGGGCATCGGCAGGGGCGCTTCTGATCGGACTTTGCCAGAATTTAAAACCTGGCTTTCTTGGTGGACGTTGAACAAGGAGCCTTTTCTTCGGCTTCGCACGCGCTTGCGTGGGGGAGATGGTTCTCCCTACACAAAAACTAGTGCGTCTTATTTACCGGACCAAACCTTGGTGAGCCAAACGGTTCTTCCCAGTCTAAAAGGTGCGTTGACCGCAGATATTTCAACGGAGCTCTACAGAGCCAGCCTCCTTGCTTTGGCCAAGGTCGGCATGGAGCGGACCTCCACGACCTCCTTTCTTCTTGGGGCATTGAATGCAAAAAATGCTGACGTGGTTGAGTCTGCCGTGCTTGGCTTGGGCATATTGAGTGACCCAGCTAACATCCCTGCCTTGATTGCCCTACTTGCGGATACAAAATGGGGTAAAGAATTGGTGGATCGCAAAGATGTACCCTTGCGTACAAGAGTGTTTGCTGCCTATGCGTTGGGGATGATTGGTTTTTCTTCTACAAAACCTCAAGTGGTTCAAGAGGTGACAGACGCTTTGTACGGCACTTTTGCAATGGATGAAAGTCGCAATGCCGAACTTGTTCACGCCTGTATTTTGGCGTTGGGTGTTCTGCGTCCTGAAGACCCACGGCATTTGGCGGCTAATTTGACCGCCGTGGCTGTGGATGTCACGGAAACGGAAGAACTCCGGGCCCATGCGCTTAATGCCTCAGGGCGGCTTTTGAAGAACACCCCTGGCACCAAAGCGGATGACTTAGTGGAGTACTGTTTGGCTTTGCTGGACAAAAAACGCGCGCCAAAACCCATGCAGCGTTCTGCCATCCAAGTCCTTGGGCTTTTGGCCTCACCGTCGGCACTTCACTTGGAAGAGTCCATTGCTACGTTGACCTACTTGACGAAAAAGGCAAAGGACAACTATCAAAGAAGCCTTGCCTTGATTGCATTAGGGCGTTGTGGCGAAAATACCTTTGCAGGATCTCCAGAGCGTATAGGAGTAGAAGAACACCTTGTGGATCGCCTTCGGAAGTCCTCTTCTCATCTCAAGGGTTGGGCGGCAATGGGCCTTGGCGTGATGGCCTCTGGCTTGGAATCCTCTGGGGAAAGCTTGACCGCAGAGAGTTTGGAAACGCTCCATCAGGTATTTAAGCGGACACGAGGGCCTTCCGTGAAGTCAGCGTGTGCTTTGGCCTTGGGCCTTGGCAAGGCGACCCAATCCGTTGAGGATTTGCGGAAGTCGTTAAAGAAGGTCAAGGATCCGGCATACCGAGGTGTGACGGCGGTTGCCTTGGGTTTGATGGACGACCGCGCTTCGGTTCCCCTTCTCCTGGAACTTCTTGAAGGTAATCTCTCAAAACCAGAACTCTTGCGCCGAACATCTTTGGCGCTCGCATTGCTACAAGGGCAAGATGCAGCCAACCTTTTGCTCACGATGTTGACCAAGGGAAGTGGGCGAAAGCCAACCGTGGCAACGATTGAGGCTTCGTCATATGCATTAGCAACTCTTGGGAACCAAAAAGCAGTTCAACCACTGGTGGACATCCTCTTGGATGAAGATGCGCAGGACAGTGCACGTGTGAGTGCTGCAACCTCGCTGGGGATTCTTGTCGAGCACCTTCCACAACCTTGGAACGCGTTGTATGGGCAAGAAATGAACTACACGATTTCTCTCTCTACCCTCATGAATGATGACGGAACAGGATTACTGAATCAGGAGTGATTACAGGTATCGGAGCCAGACATAAACGGCTGCAATTGCAACCGTCATGAGCATGAGAATAAATCCGTGCTTCAGGAACTGAAGGAAACGAATGGGGTGGCCCGCACGTTCTGCAAAGCCTGCCACGATGAGGTTGGCACTGGCTCCGATTAAACTCCCATTGCCTCCTAAGCAGGCACCCAAAGAAAGGGACCACCAAATAGTGTTTTGCTGTTCCAAAGACAGGGCCTTGCCAGCTAACGCTAATTGTTCCATTGCCGCTTGAAGGGTTGGGATCATGGTGGCGACAAAAGGAATATTGTCCACAATGGCCGAAGCGACCGCAGCCACCCACAAGATGGTCATGGCAAGAACACTGGTGACTTCAGCTGTAGTTGTTGCAGAATCCGTCATGCCTACCACTTTGGCGGCCAAGATATCTAAGGCACCGGCACCTTCTAACCCGTGAACGACGACGAAAAGACCGATAAAAAAGAAAATCGTCACCCATTCGACTTCACCAAAGGTGTGGTGCACATTTTCCGATGTCGTTTCCGCATCCTTGCTCATGTTGTCCAAGAGGAGCAGGAGTGCAGCACCAAAAAGGGCAATGGTGGCAGGCTCTAAATGCAGTGGGTGAGAGAGCATGAAACCCACAATGACCAAAGTGAGGACACCAAGCGATTTTTTTAGCAGGAGCACATCGGTAATGGCTTTGCTTGGGTCAAAATTCATTACTCTTTGCCGGGCTTCGTCTGTGGCCACCATCTTTCTTCCCCAAATGAGCCAAATCGGGAGAAGTGTTACTAGACCAATGAGAGGAATGATGGGCGCTACATGAACGAGGAATCCATTGAAGGTGATGGACTCAACTTGAGACCCAATCAAGATATTGGGTGGATCCCCAATGAGGGTTGCGGTTCCTCCAATGTTGGAGAAAAGGATCTCTGCAAAAAGGAAAGGATAAGGCGGGACTTCCAGTTCTTCTGTGATGAGTAGGGTGACGGGTGCGATGAGAAGAACCGTGGTGACGTTGTCCAGTAAAGCGGACAGGACCGCAGTGACCAAACAAAGCATGACCAAGATTCCCCATGGCTTGGCGTGTACTTTTTTTGCCGACCAAATGGCGAGGAATTGAAAAACACCGCTACGCCGCGTAATGGCGACAATGGCCATCATTCCCGTGAGGAGGCCGATTGTGTTCCAGTCAATTCCATGAATGGCGCCTTCTTGGTTAATCACCCCAGTAAAAATCATGAAAGCCGCGCCGAGCATAGCGATGACGGCTCGGTTGATTTTTTCCGACATGATGAAGGCATAGGTGATAACGAACACCACGCCAGCAACCCAAAGTGGGTCCCAGCCGAAAATCACTCCAGCCGATTCAGAGAGGGGAGGCATCATTCTGATTTTTCAGTCAATAAGTGGCGAACCACATCCCAGTAACTAATAATGCCAACAAGGCGGTCTGTTTCTGGATCAATGACCGGTAAGTTGTCATGGGAGTGATAGAGCCCCAAGACGGTACGAGTCAGGGGTGTATCTGGGTGAAGGACGATGTAGTCCTTATCTGCAAACTCTTCGACTGGCTGGTCCTCACAGTCTTTGAGCCGTCGTTGAAGATCTTTCACGTGGTCACTGACCCACGGCATTCTTGGAAGACCTTTCTCCATGGTGGCAATCTTCGGAACCATAAGCCCCAAGAGGCCATGGACACTAAACTGCCCCACCATTTTCCCATCCGAGTCAATCACGGGGATACTGCGAAAGCGGTGCTCATAGAGGAGGGCGGCGGCTTTAGAAACCGTGTCACTGGTTTTCAGGGTCACCGGACGAGGAGTCATGATGCGGGCACAAGTCACGGACGCAATTTTATGCCTCCCTACGAAAAAAACATCTATTGCTCTTATCTTTTTCTGGGGGTATTTTTCGGTATTCTGCCTATGTGGCAAAGGAAACACCTAAGGCAATGAGAATTACAGGGTCGGGCGCGGTCCGTGGCGCCGCAGTGATGGCGGTTTGGACTTTTGCCTCGCGCATTCTTGGCTTTGTCCGTGATATCCTGATGACCACTATTTTTGGACTTTTTGATGATTTTGTCATGGCGTGGATGGTGCCGAACCTTTTTCGGCGTCTTTTTGGGGAAGGAGCTGTTCATGCCGCGGTCCAACCAGCTCTCGCTCAAACACGGGAAACTCAGGGAGAAGAGGCTGCCCACTCTCTCTACGCACGTTTTCACGGTTTTTTTCTTCTGCTTTTAATCCTTCTTGTGGCTATCGGCGAAGGAATTCTTCTATTTTGGCAAAACGAACTTCCTCTAGGGCACGAGGACTTGCCTGTATTAAAACTCTCGGCTTTGCTTTTGCCGTATGTCCTTCCCATTTGTTTGACCGCATTAGCTGGGGCACCCCAGCAGCTTTCCGGTAAATTTATGCCGTCCGCTTTTGCACCGATTCTGTTGAATCTGACCTGGATTGCCGTCTTGCTTGTGCTGCAGAATCAGCACGCGTCGCCAGCCGACGCCATCTTTTGGCTCCCTCCAGCCATACTCTTGGGCGGAATTTTGCAATGGGGTGTCCAGCAGCCCTCGGTACGGCAATGTGGATGGCCCGTACGGCCCCGCTTTACGCGCAATGATGCCGAAGTCAGAACCACCATGTTGGCTTTTGCTCCCGCCGTTTTGGGCCTTGCCGCGGTGCAAGTGAACTTGCTTGTCGATCAAGTTTTGGTGAGAGAATTAGCTCCTTCCGGCGCGAATACTCATGTGTTCTTAGCCAACCGCCTTCTGCAGTTACCTCTTGCTTTGGTGGGGATTGCTGTTGCTACGGGTGCTATGCCTTGGTTTTCTCGCCTCTCTGCAGAAGGTCGCTTTGAGGAATTATCTAAAAGTTTTCTGAAGAGTTTGGAATCTTCACTCTTATTGTTGTTGGCCGCAGGCGCGGGGCTTTGGGTTTTAGCTCAACCGATTACCTCAGTTCTTTTTCAACACGGTGCTTTTGACGCAGAGCAGGCTCAGGAATTGAGCAGCACCTTGCGTGCTTACTTATGGTCCCTCCCTGCTGCGTGCATGGTGGGTCTGTTTGCTAGAGTGCGCCAGAGTCGCGGGGACATTAAAGGTGCCGCACTTGCTGCTGCTTGGGTTATTCCCATCAATTTACTCTTGGACTGGTGGTGGTTGCCTATTTATGGGGCGGCCGGTGCAGGGTATGCCACCGCGGTTGCACTTTGGTTGCAGGTATTCCTTTTGTTTCTGGGGCTAAAGAAACTACAGATTCATTTACGCCCGACGTTTTCCCGTATAGTGCGCCTGCCTCTCCCCGCGATTTCTTCCACCGTGTGTGCAGGATGGACTTTATCTCAAATGTCGCCCGACATGGCTTTTTCTGTGAAGGGGTTGGCCGCTTGTATCGGTGCCGGCATATTGGGTGCCGTCGGAATGATGACCCTGGTGTTGCCCGACGACTTTAAGGCCTTTCGGGCTACGTTGATGCAGAAGTTTCGCTAAATTCGGTTTTCCGACGGCAAGGTGGTTGATGCGCCGTCAAAAGAATAATCAAATGCTTCAATGTCTTCTTTCCAGTATCTCGCTACGAATTCCTGCGTGATCTTGGTGTAGTACTCTTGATAATCCCGGTGCTTGGTTGCGTTTAGATGGGGGAGTTCGGCTTCGATATTAAGGTGGCCACAGACTTTTTGGAAATCCTTCGTGAGATGCTCATATTTTCCAATAAAGTCCATACACAACTCTCCCTTTGCATTGGAGAGACTGGCGTGTTGAGATCGGCGATTCTGCTTTTTTTCGTAGGCAAGGTAGTCTGAAAAATTAGACATTTTATAAACCAATTGATGGCGTGGATGCTCTGGCATTGCTTTGATGTATTCAAACGAAGAAACTAAGCGATCCCAAGGGTTTCGCACGAAGGAGAATTTATACAAAGAGTGGAAGTCCTCGGAAGGAATCCGGCGCTGTGCATGGAGTAGTGTTCCATGCCGTTGCCATCGGCGTTTGCTGTAGTCTTTCGGAAGGCGCGCGTAGGCAAGCATGCGATGGACTCTCGATGCGGGAGGGGTGGTGGTCCACGGCATTAGCGCAGATTCCACGCTATTTCCAGCGGCCTTAGGAATGTGAATGAAGAGGAACTTCTTTTTCTTGGAGATCAACATGGAAGTAATTCTGCAAACTGTTGACATCAGCGTGGTCAGACCGGAGGGCTTCAATGCCTTCGAGGGCTGCTGTAGCGGCAGAAACTGTGGTGAGACAAGGAATGTTTGCCTGATAGGATTCGGAGCGAATCATTCCATCATCATGGCGCGTCACTTTACCCAATGGGGTATTGATGATGAGGTCCACTTCTCTGTTTTTGATGAGGTCCACAACGTGTGGGCGTCCTTCATGGACTTTGTTCACGCGTTCCGCCGGCAGTCCATGTCTCTTGAGCAGTTTGTAAGTGCCTTCGGTGGCGACAAGCGTGAAGCCCATGCTGACTAAGGAACGAGCGACGACCACGATGGCCCGCTTGTCACTGTCTTTAACCGTGAGAAATACCTTGCCCTGCGTGGGGAGTTGTCGTCCTGCCGCATCACTGGCTTTGGCAAAGGCCATACCGAAGGAAGAAGCGATTCCCATGACTTCACCGGTAGAGCGCATTTCGGGGCCGAGGTCGGCGCGTGCACCGGGGAATTTCGCAAAAGGGAAAGCGGGAGCCTTGACAGCCACGTGATCCATTTCCTTTGCGGCTTTTACGCCCAGTTCCGCAAGGGTTTTTCCGGCCATGACTTGGGTGGCGATTTTTGCCCAAGGAATTCCCGTGGCTTTGGCTACATAAGGAACCGTTCGGGAGGCGCGAGGGTTGACTTCAAGAATGTAAACCACGTCGCCGCGCACCGCAAACTGCACATTCATCAAACCAATGACGCCTAACTCCAGGGCCATGGCACAAGTGGCTTCCTTGATTTCATCCACAATGGCGTCGGAAAGTGTCATGGGGGGAATGGTGCATGTGGAATCACCCGAGTGAATCCCAGCCTCTTCAATATGTTCCATGACCGCGCTAATGATGACTTCGGTGCCATCGCAGACACAATCTACATCAACTTCTACGGCGTCTTCGAGGAAGCGGTCAATGAGTACCGGGCGTTCCGGGGAAGCCATGACCGCCTCTTTCATGTAGCGGGCAAGGTCCTTTGCGTCATAGACGATTTCCATGGCGCGCCCACCCAAAACGTAACTGGGCCTCATCAAGACGGGATAGCCGATGCGCTCCGCAATGGTTTCTGCTTCTTCGGGATTGGTGGCAAGGCCATTGGGGGGTTGCCGAAGGTTTAACACCTGTAACATCTCGGAAAAACGGCCTCGGTCTTCTGCGCGGTCAATCGCGTCCACCGGAGTTCCCAAAATAGGGACACCTGCATCGCGGAGACCTTCGGCGAGATTCAGGGGCGTTTGCCCACCAAATTGCACGATGACGCCGACTGGATTCTCTCTTTGGCAAATGGCCAAGACGTCTTCATGGGTTAACGGCTCAAAATAAAGCCGATCACTGATGTCAAAATCTGTGGAGACCGTTTCAGGATTGGAATTGACCATGATGGAATCCAAACCCATTTCGCGCAGTGCCATGGAGGCGTGAACACAGCAATAATCAAACTCAATGCCCTGGCCGATGCGATTGGGGCCTCCACCAAGAATGATGACTTTCTGGGTGTCTACTGGGGGGAACTCACTTTGTGTACCGTCATAGGTGGAGTACAAATAAGGCGTGCAAGCTTCAAACTCTGCGGCGCAAGTGTCTACCAAGCGGAAGGATGGGTGCACGCCGACGCTTTCTCGGTGTGTACGGAAATCCTTTTCTGGGATATCAAGTGCTTGAGCCAAACGATGATCACTAAACCCTGCGGACTTCAACGATTGAAGGCGTTCCTGCGTCAAGTCGGCCAACGTGAGTTCTTCCAACTGCGCATCTTGATGAGCAAGGCGTTCCAAGAACACCAAAAACCACGGATCAATTCCAGAGAGCCGCGCCACTTCTTCCACGGGGTAGTCGGCGAGGAAGGCATCATAGAGAGCAAACAGTCTGCCGGGTGCAGGCCGCGAAATTTTTTGCCGCAATTCTTCTGGAGAGAAGTCCCGTCGTTTTCCGCTGAAACCATTTCGGCCAACTTCTAAACCACGCAGCGCTTTTTGGAAGGACTCTTCAAAAGTCCGGCCGATGGCCATGGTTTCACCTACCGATTTCATTTGCGTGCCTAGCGTAGAGTCTGACTGTGGAAACTTCTCAAACGCAAAACGTGGCATTTTGGTGACGACATAATCAATCACCGGCTCAAAACATGCCGGCGTGACTTTGGTAATATCGTTTTGAATCTCGTCTAAGGTATAGCCGACGGCCAACTTTGCTGCGAACTTGGCAATGGGGAATCCAGTAGCTTTGGAGGCCAATGCGGAGCTTCTTGAGACCCGGGGGTTCATCTCAATCACGACCAGCTCACCATCCGCGGGATTGACGGCAAACTGTACGTTGGACCCGCCTGTTTCTACGCCGATCTCCCGCATGATGGCGAAAGATGCGTTTCGCATATTTTGATATTCCTTGTCCGTCAGCGTTTGTGCGGGAGCCACCGTAATGGAATCCCCCGTGTGAACGCCCATGGGGTCAAGGTTTTCAATGGAGCACACAATGACACAGTTGTCTTTGCAGTCCCTCATCACTTCCATCTCAAATTCCTTCCAGCCCACCAAACTTTTCTCAACTAAAATTTCACTGACCGGGGAAAGTTGCAACCCGCGAGCACAAATCGTGTCAAATTCCTCTTGGTTGTAGGCAATGCCACCACCACTGCCACCCATGGTAAAGGCGGGGCGAATCACACAAGGCAGCCCAATGATTTTTTGCGCCTGCTTTGCCTCCGCCACAGTACGCGCAATTTCCGACGGCGCACTACGCAGGCCAATGCTTTTCATGGCCGTACGGAATTCGTCACGGTCTTCCGCTTTGTGAATGACGTGATAGTCCGCGCCAATCAATTCCACATTATATTTTTCCAAAACACCGGCCTCATACAAAGCCATGGCCGTGTTTAATCCAGTTTGCCCACCCAAAGTGGGGAGGATGGCGTCGGGGCGCTCCTTTTCAATGATGCGCGTCACAAAATCCGTCGTGATGGGCTCCACGTAGGTGGCGTCGGCCAACTCAGGATCCGTCATGATGGTTGCCGGATTGGAGTTCACCAAAATAATTCGGAAACCCTCTTCCCGCAAAGCTTTGATGGCTTGCGTACCGGAATAGTCAAATTCGCAGGCTTGCCCAATGATGATAGGGCCAGAGCCTATGACAAGGATGGAGTGAAGGTCGGTTCTGCGCGGCATGGGGGGATGGGCCGGTTTCCCCCACTTTAACGTGGCGGCGCCGTTATTTGACCTCATCGGCCAAGATGCCGACGACTTCTTTGGCCTGCACGCCTTCCACCTGCAGGCAGAGCCCCGGCTTGACAGGTAAGATGAGATTGAGTCGGCCTTGCCGTGTTTTTTTGTCCCGCAGAAGGAGGCTTTGGAGGCGAGATTTGGAGGGAAAAGTTCCCGGGAATTGCGTCGGGAGCCCCAATCGTTGCAGAATTCGGCGGATTTCTTGCGCCCAGGCGGGGTCGGCGAGTCCATGTTCCACGGAACAGCGCAGTGCGCACAAAATGCCAAGGCCGACGGCTTCTCCGTGGCGAAGTTTTTTGGGGCCCGCGGCGGTCTCAAGGGCATGGCCAAAGGTGTGGCCTAAATTCAGGAGTTTCCGTTCTCCTTGTTCCGTCGGATCTTGGCGAACGATTTTGCACTTATAGCGGGCGGATTGCTGCGCTAATTGAAAGGTGGTTTTTCCAGAACGCCGCAGGGATGGTTTTGGAGCGGTTGCCAAAGTTTTGAGGACTCCGGTGGCTCCAAGTAGACCACTTTTCAAGACCTCGCCGAGGCCAGAACTCCATTCTCTCTCCGGGAGTGTGCGCAAAGTACGAATGTCAGCCAAGGTGGCAATGGGAAAATGAAAAGCCCCCACAAGATTTTTCCCCTCGGGCAAATTGATGGCCGTTTTGCCTCCGATGGCGGCGTCGGCCATGCCCAAGAGAGTGGTTGGGACTGAAATCCATGGTATGCCCCGTTGGAAAGTGGCGGCAGCAAAACCGCCGATATCCGTCGTCAAGCCACCACCGACGGCAACGAGTAAGGATTGCCGGTCTACGCCTGCGCGGACCATTTGCCGCTGGAGGGCTTCCACCTGTGCCGCTGTTTTTTTCGTTTCCGACGGCAACCAAGTGGCGTCGGCGGTGAGGCCGGTGGAAGGGAGGGCGCGACGGTCGGCAAAAATGAAAACGGAAGACGGTTTCCGCAAGGCAATTTTTTTATGCAATGCCGCCGCCAACCCGCCTTGAAGAAAGAGAGGGGACTTCATGATTTCTTCCGCCGTGATTGCCGGCGATTGAGGAGGGACGTGGCCGCTCGTTCGGAATTCCGACGATCTCTTTTTGCGAGGTAAATGAGAAGGGCCGCAAGGCCGATGGCAACGCCAGAAAAGAGAAGCGTGATTTCCCCTTCAATTTCTGCGCGGTTGATGGAGCGATGTTTCGATCCAGCGACCACGAAAACAGGTGCGCGTCGTGCGCGGTTCTCTTTATCTTCGTAGGACCAGAGCTGTAAGAAATAGCCCAGCAATTCATGGTCAAGCCCAAGATCATTCAGCATCAAACTTCCGGGGGCAACCACGCGGAGCAATTGATCTCCTAACTCATACTTGCTGAGATAAGCATGGCTGAGATGAGAAAGGCCGACGGCGTTGTCGGGTGCGGCGATGGACCATGCGTCGGCCGGGCGACCGTAAAGTCGAACGGCCTTTCCTCGATAAAGTTCGGGGTCTTTGGCGATGGCGGCAATCAACGTGCGGTTCAAGTGGTCCGCTTGCTGAAACTCTGAATCAAATCGCGCATCGTCCAAAGAAAGGTGATGTGTGTAATTCATGAGATGCCAAAATCCATCATGCTCCAAGTCTTCTTCCACGGAAAAAGCAGTGTCCTTCACGTCGGCTAAAATCACGGGGTCAAGAGCAAGGACGGGATCCGCAAGTCGGACGGAAGGGCGGAGGCTTCGGCCTACAAAAAGCGGGGCGGTGAGACGTTCTCCTTCAATGCGCTGCGCATAATTCTTGAAGAAATACCCGTCGGCCACAACGTAGTTTTCAGCACCAAATAAAACCGTAGGAATTTGCATGCTAACAAAGTAGATATCGTGCCCGGTATCCGTTCGAATTTGACACCAAAACTCTTCCGGAATATTGGGCCCACGCACCATGGCGGTTGCGTGAATCAACTCTCCGCGAATACGGAAAGGCTCTCCGCGCAATTCTGCAGGATTTTCATTGGCGTCAAAAGGGAAGGTGGGTTCCCCGACAGCTTTTAAATGGCCGGGGAGCAAGGCCCTGGACATGCGTGCTAAAGAGGCAAAAGCGTCGGATTCTAAAATAAGTTGTTCGGAAAGCGTTTCATCTTTCACTAACTCAAGGGCTATTTTGTCCACAGGAGGCAGAGCCACTGCAGTCTCTTGGGCTGGTGCCGTTATATCTTGAGAATCGGCTTCTTCCTGGGCCGTACTATTCAGTTGAAGAACGATGGCTCCGACGACTACAAGCCCTACGAAAAAAGAAATCAACCGAATTTTCTCGCCACGTTGGAGCGTGCCTGATTTTTTCAGGGCTTCAATTTGTTCTTTTTTGGAGAGTATTGTCATGCTTGTTTTTCTTGATAGTCTCGTGCGGCTTGGACGAAACCAGAAAATAACGCGCGGGAGGCGTCGGAATCCGGCCAGCGTTCTGGGTGCCACTGCACGCCAAGGGCAAAGGCTAGGTCCGGGCGCTCTATTGCTTCCAAGATTCCATCGGCTGACCAAGCGGAAGCAACGAGACCGTCCCCCGCTTTCCCGATGGCTTGATGATGAAAAGAACGCACGTCAATGGCGTCGGTTCCCAAAAGAGACGCAATTTTTGTGCTGGGCACGGCGGAAACGGGGTGTTCTTGGCCTTTGAGGTGAGCGTCACCGTCTTCTAAGTGCTGAATGAGTTCGGAATGATGGGCCAGGCTCATGGCTTGCATACCCAGGCAAATCCCCAGAAGAGGGAGATCTTCATTCATGGCAGCCTGCACCAAAGCCAAATTGAGATTTTGTTGCTCTGGCGGAATTGGCTTGCACTCCGGCAGAGGTTCCGGCCCGTCCAATAGGCTGAGGTCGAAATCATCCCCGCCACAGAGCAAAAGCCCGTCCATCCGCGCCAAGAGCGGGGGGAGGTCGGTGGGCGGGGTATCACCCGGAATCAGGAAAACCACCGCGCCCTCAGCACGGAGGCAGTCTGCATAATCCGTGAACAATTGATACCGCCGACGCCCCTCGTACCAAGGTGCGTCCAAAAGTTCCGTGGTCATTCCGATGACGACAGGAGAGTCAGCTGACATAGGCGCCTATACTAAGCGGAACCATGTTCGCCCTGCAGTTCTTCGGTGGCTTGTTTGGCCTTCTTCTTGGCGCCGACATGGCGGTGGGCGGTTGCATGCGCCTTGCTCGCCGATGGAATCTACCCCCTTGGGTCACGGGCATGTTGCTCTTGGCGCTTGGCACCTCGCTCCCGGAATTTTTCGTGGGCCTCTCGGCGTCGGCCGAACACCCCGGCTTAGCGTTAGGCACCGTGTTTGGATCCAACGCCGTCAACGTGGGTGGTGTTTTTGCGTTAATGCTGATTTTTGCTAAGAAAGGCATCCCTCTGAGAGAGGCGGGACTCTCCACCCTCCTCGCTTTAGTCACCGGCAGTGGTCTTGCTTTTTGGGCTTTTTCCGCGCCGACGCCTTCGGTCATAGCGTCAAGCGCGCTGTTGGGACTTTTTGCTTTTGTGATTTGGGCCACGCTTCGAGATGGTCGCCGCCGGAAAAACGCAGATCCGGTTTCTAGTCTGAAAGAGTCATTCCCCACGAGTTTGCTTTTGGCCATGGGTGGTTTTGCGCTTCTGGCTTTTTCCTCCACATTCTTTATTAATGGCGCTTTAGGTTTCGCCGACCTTTTCGGCTGGCGCGAAGGCTTTGTGGGTTATGTGATTGCCGCTTTAGGAACGTCGGCACCGGAAATGTTTACGTCCATCGGTGCCATTCGCCGCGGACATCCTGGCGTGGTCTTCGGAAATATTGTGGGCTCCAACACGTTCAACCTTCTCATGGTGGGGGGAACCGTCGGTTTAATGGCTGGCGTGCCGATAGATGTGGTTTCCGTTCAGCCTCAACTTTGGGTGAATCTTGGGGCCAGCCTCGTCTTGCTGATACCCCTTCTTCGCGGACGCGATGAAAACCGAGGCCGCACAAAAACCGCCCTGTGGATGGGTATCTTGCTTTTCCTCGCATATCTTGCCGCCGCAGGGTGGATTGGAAGTCTTTAAACTTGGGTATGGCTGAATCCATGACCTCCGCCGTGGGCACCCCGCTTTCTTCTGCTGAAATCGCAGAACAGGTGGTGGGGGTAGCTGAGGGTGATTCCGTCATGATTGACGGCGTGGCCGATTTGGCCTCCGCCACCGCATCCCAAGCTTCCTTTGTTGTTGCGGGCGCCTCCGCAAAGCGCGTTACCGAAGCGTTGGAGTCCCAAGCCGGTTTGCTGTTTGCCGATGCCGACGTGGAATTGGGCGGCCGACCTTGTATCCGTGTGGAAAATCCTGCCTTGGCGGCGGCGCTTTTGTCGCAACTATTTCATCCTTGGTCTCCGAAATCTGGAATTCACCCCACGGCCTTTGTTCATCCGTCGGCCGTTCTTAAAGAAGGTGTATCCGTCGGTCCCCATTGCACCATTTTCGCGGACGTGCATGTTGGCGCTGGAACTTCTTTAGCCGCCGGTGTTGTGTTGGAACAAGGTGTCCAACTTGGGAAAGCGTGTGTGGTGGAAAGCAACACGGTGATTGGATCCAATGGTTTTGGTTTTGTTTGGAGCGGAAAGCGTCATGAGCGCGTGCCGCAAACTGGGACGGTGGTGATTGGCGATAGTGTTTTTATTGGCGCTGGGGCCACCATTGACCGAGGTACTTATGGACCTACCGTGATTGGGGATGGTTGCATTCTTGATAATCAAGTGCAAATTGGACACAACTGCCAGTTAGGGCGTTTCGTGGTACTTTGTGCTCAGGTCGGTTTGTCTGGTAGTACGGTGGTTGGTGACGGGGCCGTGTTTGGTGGAAAAGCATCCACAACGGGCCACTTGACGATTGGCGCGGGTGCACGGTTAGCGGGGGCTGCCGTGGCCACCAAAGATATTCCTGCGGGTTTGACGGTGGGCGGATACCCTGCGTGGGATTTACGCAAAGAGCTCAAAGCGCAGGCGCGTTTGCGAAAAGACCTTTAGCTGTTTTAGGCTAGGCGCAAAGTCGCCAATGAAGTTGTAGAAGATTTTGACGGTGGGACGATAAACCTAAATGCGCCATGGCGTGGGGGAAATCCCACCACTCGGCGCGCATATTTTCTGGCGGATGTGGCAAGTCCTGATGGGGAAGAAAGGCCATCGGCCATTCCACCAAACGCAAATCGCCAATGTCCTCCACAATGCCTGGGGCCGGCGCAAAGAGTTCACAAGCCCGACGGAATCCGGTTTGTTGTTTCACCGCTTCTAGAGCGGTGCGACGTAAATCTTCCCGGAAGGCGATGGGGCGGACAATGGGCCTCCAAAGCGATTCTTGTTTAGGGCCGGATTGGAGAAGGAGGTATTCCGGGCCGTCGGCCGTGTAGCGAAAAACAAAAACGTTGACCGCGTGGCGGGTGCCACGGTCTCCGAAACTGGCAGGTTGGTCGTTTTTGTGCATGAGAGACTCCGTCTCTTTAGACTACCCCAGAAATGAGCCTCTCGCAACTTTGGAAATCGATTCAAGATCGCACCGATTATGAGAAGTGTGAGCGGCCTCGGGCGGCGCGTTTCTCTTTGGAGTCCATGACGAAGTTGATGGATCGCTTGGGCAACCCCCATTTAGTAGCAAAAACGATTCATGTGGCGGGTTCCAAAGGCAAGGGATCGGTGTGCCATTTCTTAGAGAAAGGACTGCGCGCGTCAGGGTTGCGTACAGGTTTGTACACCAGTCCGCATTTGATGTCTTGGAAGGAACGAATTCAAGTGAATGGCTCCTCGGCGTCGGATGCTGCATTAGCCGATGCTTTTGAACAGGTGTTGGCGGCGTCGGTTGGCGACGAAACTTTTTTTGACCTTTTGACGGCTTCAGCGTTTTTGGTTTTTAATTCACAGGCTTGCGACGTCTGGGTAGTGGAAACGGGGTTGGGCGGTCGCTTTGATTCCACGAATGTGTTGAAGCCTATGACGGCTGTTGTGACGAGTATTGAGGGGGAGCATTTGGATGTACTTGGCCCTACTTTGAAAGAGGTTGCTTTCGAGAAGGCAGGGGTTTTCAAAGTGGGAAGTCAAAACTGGTCGGCCGTGCCGAACCTGCCCACGGAAGAGGAGTATGTTGTTTGGGGAAATGAGAAGGCCTGCCCAAGGAAGTTGGGCCACCCCCAAGAACATATGCAGGAGAATTATGGACTGGCACGCGCGGTCTTAGAAGCATTGCCGTTGGCGGGTGTGGCCGCAGCCAAGGCTTTGGATGAACTCACTCCCCAGCAGTTACAAATACCTGGGCGTTGGCAAAAGGAGGAGACGACGGCGGGCCAAACGGTCATCCTAGATATTGCCCATTCTGAAAAATCATTGACAGCAGTACTCCAGGCCTTTCGCGAACAATTCAAAGACTCTTCTCGTGGCGTTTTGTTGGCGCTTCGAGACGATAAAGACGCGGTCCAATTGGCGAAATCTCTGGGCCCCGCACCCGAAGGGGAGCGCTGGTGGGTGACTTTAGCTGGAGAACACCCTCGGTCGGCCGAACCCGCTAAAATTGCCCCTCTGTTTGGCGCTCAAATTCTGAGCGCCCCTTCATTCCCCGAAGGCCCCGATGTCCTTCTCGTCACCGGCTCTACTTACCTAGTAGGCTACCTCCTTTCGCAACTCTCTTGATTCGCACCTACGAAGATTCCGATGTCCGCTACACCTATCGTGATGCGTTGGTGGAGTCATTACGAAGTACCGGGGAACTCAAGGTGGGGCAATTACACTTGTTGATGTCGAAAAGCTTGGGGTTTTGCTGGGGGGTGGACCGTGCTCTTGCCATGG
>Ga0302120_10000027_pt1 | contig 48472 bp, 49 predicted proteins | sample AG5_Bottom_MG_FD_203118 | JGI IMG/M metagenome (GOLD analysis project Ga0302120, IMG submission 203118) | Marine microbial communities from Western Arctic Ocean, Canada - AG5_Bottom | ecosystem: Environmental > Aquatic > Marine > Oceanic | place: Canada: Western Arctic Ocean | collected 2017-10-01 | reverse complement strand
CATTCGGGTCGAGACACCACCGAGCACCGGCGATGGCTCCGGCGGAGATACCGGAGACTGAATCGATCTGGATCCCCGCTTCTTCCAGCACCTGGAGAGCCCCGATGTGGGCGAGCCCGCGAGATCCACCCCCACCCAGGGCGACGGAGACTGTCGTCACTGCGACCCTCCCGCTTGCTGGCGAAGATCGACGATTCTCTGCTCCTTCAACTGGGTCTCCATTCCGAGTCGATCGAGCATTTCACTGCGTGGGATGATCTCAACAGTGGAAGGACGCACCTCCGCCGCCTGTTGCACCGTGTTGGCGATCCACTCTTCGATTCCATCCTCACTCTTTCCTTCGGGCAAACTGATGGAGATTCCCATCTCATCGACATCGAGGGGATCATCGTTTCTCTTGCTCAGTACCACTTGCCACTCGTCGATCCGTTCCGAGTCGGTGAGCAGGTCGGTGATGATGTTGAGATTCACCAGTGTTCCCTTGATCTTGGTCAACGACATGTCGGTCTGGTTCGATGCTCGGCTCAAATCGGAGGAGAACCTTGGCACCGTCCGACCACAAGCAGGACACGGCTCCCGTGTCATGCCTCCGTTGACCAGGTCGCCGGTGCGATAGCGCATGATCAAGGACCCTCGGCCATCGAGGGGAGTGTAGACCAGTTCCCCGGTGGTTCCATCCGGCACCGGCTCGAGTGTCTCCGGGTCGACCACCTCGAACAGGTCGAGATCTGGATAGGTATGAAAGCCAGTCTCCCGCCCACCCGAGCACTCGATCCAGCACTTCTTCGATTCGGTAAATCCGAGCACGCTGGTGACCTTCGGATTCTTCGATCCATTCTCCCTCAACATCGATTCCAGTTTCTCCCGGTAACCGACGGTGACTCGATCTCCACCGAGGAACACCACTTCGATGGAGGAGAGATCGCGTCCCTCCTCGATCCCCTGGCGGATCAAGTGGTAAACATACCCCGGGATTCCAGTCAGGTGAGAGGGCCGCATCTTCTCCAGCGCCCGCAAGATGCCTTCGGTCCCCATCGCACGCCCCCCCCCTGTGTGGAGGGTGAAGATCTCGTTGGCGAGTCCAACACCATGCACCTGCCAGAAGGCCAGGTGCGGAGCGTAAGGAAAGACGCTGACCAGGCGATCTTCCTTGGAGGCGATCCCGATCACCTCGCCCATCCGTTTGCCACACTCCTGCAAGATGTCGAGATCGTATCGACTCAGAAAAAACGACGTGGGCAGTGCGGTTCGACCGGTGGTGAAGAAAGCCTGCACCGGTCGGTATTCGGTGCCGAGGCGCTTGCGAATCTCTTCCTTGCCGTGGCGCATCGCAGTCCACATCATTCCCGCCTTTTGCATCGGCGAGAGCACCTTGCGAATCGAATCTTGATCGGGTTGCAGGACAAAATTCTTGGGACGATCCGGCGCTTCCGCGGTCGGTGCAATATCGCTCTTGGTTGAGAAGGGGATCCGCTTCATGTCGGCGTAACACTGCAGGGAATCGATGTCGACATCGGCCAACATTTTCCGGTAGTGCGGATGGAACGGCATGACCTTCTGGCGCAAGTGCTGACGCAGCAGTGCCATCTGTAACTGTTCCAGGCGGCTTGGATCGGGTTGACCCCAGTTGCGCGACAATACCCCTTTTGGCTGATAACGCCCCTGCATCCCCAAGTCAGTCTCCTCTCTCGCACCCCTGACATCCGAGGCTCACGGTCGCGGCTCACGCCCCTCCGGCCCGCAGATCCACCCGGATTCCCCTCCAGGAACGCAGAGAGTACCATCCTCTGGCACCCACAATGAAGCCCAAATAGCCGCAGATCCACCTCCATAGGCGATTCGACGGCTGCCCGAGGAGCATCGTACTCTTCTTCGGGAGATTCCTGCTCGCCGGATGAGTGTCTCCCTCGAAATTTACCAGATACGGAAGGTATGCCATGACCCCCTGGAAGTTGCTGCTGGTTCTTTGCGGCATCGCCGGATTCTCTTTCATCGCCCTCGACGGACCTCGTCAGGTGCTGGAAGCGTTTCCGCATCTCCCTGAGGCCATCTCATCGGTGCTGCTCAGTGGATCCCCCTTCGACACCGTGCTGGCGATCGTCAGCCTGGTGCTGGTCAGCATCGGACTGATGCCGACTGGTCACTTGCAGGTCCAGCGGGGTGAGTTCCTCCAGGCGGTGTCCCTCGGTTGCGCCATCGTGGTCAGCGTCTGCCTGGCGCTGGCGATTCACTTCTCCGCAGGATCTGGCCCGGTACTGCCGGGAATCGTCACTTCGGTGGCCATCATCCAGGGGCTGCTGGGTATCTGTGCGGCGACGATCCTGGTGGTGAACCAGGAGACACGGCCACTGGCCGGTCTCCCGCTCATCGCCAACTCGGGGCTCTGTGCCATCGCCATCTTCTTTGTCCTGGGCCCGGTCGCCTGAAGCGAAGGAAATAAAAATGTTGTACTGCGACGATTGCGGATCGATCACTGACAAGAATCACGGGCCCGAAGCGGGAAGCGTGCACTGCCCCCGCTGTGCGGGAGCTACCGAAGAGTCTCCGGCCACCAGTGGCCTGTCGCTGCTCGACGAGCCCGCCTCTACTCACCCGACGACCAGAACTTCGACTGGATTTGGCGACCAGGATCTCGATCTCTTCTCGAGCGAGACGATCGCCCAGAAGCGCCAGCGTAAGACTCCCACCGGGGAGACCAAGTTGCACCTCGTCAGTGACGAGGTCGACGATTTCTCGAAAGAACCGGAGCCGCCATTCGAATCGGTGGCTCCTTCCGACGATTTCACCACTCAAGGCTTCTCAGCGGCGCAGTTCCCTTCCGAGGAGTTCTCCTCGGACGATTCGGGATCACAGGAGTCCACCTCCCCGAGGTGGCGCTTCGAGTGCTTGGCCTGTTCCGGCACACTCAGCGTCGAACCGGTCGCCACTCGCAGCAAGGTCGGTTGCCCTCGCTGCCAGACCAAGATGGTGATCTCGCCCGACGGTGAGGTGACCTTGCCGAAGATTCAAACATCGAGTCCGACGACGGCACCGAGCCCAACTCCGGCCCCTCTCTACAGCAGTGCCGAGACTCCAGTCGATCGGTTCGAGCAGTTCGAGACCAGCGATGATCTCTTCAGCACGACGGAGGATTCGACCCCCTCTCCCTTCAGCTCGGAAGCACAAGATGGTGCTGTCTCCGCTCCCTCGGTGGCAGCGCTGAAAGCCGCCGGAGAGCCATGCAACAGCGATGGAGAAGTCATCACGATGACTCCCGTCCGCGACGCAGAGGTCGAGACCGCCGAATCGATCACCGATGCCCCCGAGTTGCCACTCCAGTTCCAACCACAACTGGGAGTCGAGACCTCGCTCGGATTCCTCGATGAAGTGACCATCGGCGGAGCCACTTTCGAGCCCTCGGATGGGGCAGAATCGACTCCGGAGCCGATCGAACAGTCATCCCTCGAGAATGGAACGACCCTGCAACCGGCCACCGTGGTGCTGTGGAGCGGGCTCTTTGCCCTGCCCAGCCTGGCGGCGTTGCTGATCACCCACGCTCCAAAGGGATCGGCACTGTGGAGTGTCATGACCAGCGCTGGAATCAGTTTCCAGAGTCGCTGCGGCGAGTTGCTCGATCAACTGGCGCCGTGGATGGGTAGCTTCTAGCGCCAAGCCAACTTGCACGATTCCCAGGGATCGCTACACTGCCCCGTTCGAGGACACCTCGGAAACGGGGCGATTAGCTCAGTTGGCTAGAGCACTACCTTGACAGGGTAGGGGTCACTGGTTCGAGTCCAGTATCGCCCACCATTTAGAATTGAAAGCAGCGTCCGGTCGCAAGACTGGACGCTGTTTCTGATGGAGGGTGGCCGTGTCCCCTCTCGTTCAGCGATTTTATTTAAAAAAAACACGGCTTGAAACGCTGGCGGTAAGCCCACGATTCAAGCCGTGTGAGAAGGTCGCTTCAGGACTATTTACCCTTGGGCTTCGGCTTCCCGGGGTCTTTCTCCGGCACCGGTGTTGGACTGTTGCCGGGATTGGGCTTGGCCTGCGCGATCTTCTTCAGATCATGGGCGCTCAACTTACCTCCGCCACCAGCGATACCATCCAGTTCTCCATCGGACATGGGCTCCATATCTCTCTTGGTCATGGTTCGTTCCTCTCTTGCAACGGATTGTTGCGATCTCACCCTGCGGATCTGCCCGGGAACACTCCCGGGGTCTCGCCCGCTGTCGATAGATCCGGCTGGTCGACCAGAACGGACCGAAATATTCCAATTATCTGGTCCAGCGATCGTTGCTTGCGGGACGGGTACTCTCCAGCGACGATCTCCGCAGGCTGAATCCCGCTGATTCAGCGCTGTTTCGCCAGTTCTACCGAGGTTCTGAAATTAGCGAAGAGGAATGGTCGATGCAGAAGCGCTACCAAATCTGCTGGCCCTATCGGTCCCGCAGCGACTATCACCACCACGACGACATGGATCTCACCGATGAATGGCAGAAGGAGGTCTATCTCCACGGCCAGCACACGATGCGTCAACAGGGGTACCGCAGCGTCCTCGATCTGGGATGCGGATCGGGCTACAAGCTGATTCATGAGCTGGGAGAGTTCGAGACCACCGGTCTCGAACTGGAATGCAATCTCGCACGGTTGAGAACGCGCTATCCCGATCGCAACTGGCAACTCTCCGATCTGGGTCGCCCCCCACACCAGCACTTTGACCTGGTCATCTGTGCCGACGTCATCGAGCATCTGGTCGACCCCGACACCTTGCTCGATTCCTTGCTGGCCATCGATTTCCACCGGTTGATCATCTCGACCCCCGATCGCAGCCTGCTACACCGGCCCTGGAACCGCAGGTACTGGGGACCTCCACGAAATCGAGCCCACCAGCGGGAGTGGACCTTCCGCGAGTTTTCCCGCTACATCTCCCCGACCTTCGAGATCCTCGACCACCGTATCTCCAATCCTCAACAGGCCACCCAGATGATCACCTGCAGCAAACGTTGAAGAGAGCGCGACACCGATCGGACTCCGCGACATCCAGTGTTCAATATCAGCCGCCCCCTCCGCAATGCCCCTCAAGATCTCGCTGAAGAGCATCCTATCCCCGGATGAAAAGAGAGCAGAGCCACCGGGCCGCATCCACCGGGCGGCATCCACCGGGCGGCATCCACCGGCTCGCTCTAACCCGAGACAGGAATCGGTGTCTGATAAGGAATCATCGGCGCGAACCAATAGAGATAAGACATCGCCGCCAGACCGAGCAGGAGCAGACCTCCCAGCAGGAAAAACAGCAGACTCAGGGTGCTAGATCTTTCACGGTCGTCTGGACCGCTCATCTGCTTCTCGCGATCAGCAGACCGATCTCGGCGATGCGACCAGGATTCAACTCCACCTCCACCGATCCCTTCCACGCTCACGACGACCCCTCGAAACTGTCCCCATCACCGGCGATCCGTGCCACTCAGGATAGGGCACTGTCCAGTAAAATCCACAGTTCGACCCTGACCATCACGGTATGCGCTCGGCCCTTCTCATCCACTGCGAGGAGATGATTCTCACTCCAGATGATCGTGCCGGGCGTGGACACGGTTGGGGCGACTCACTGGCCCTCCACCACGAGCAAGCACGAGCAAGCATGGGCAGGAACGAGCAATGACGGGATAGCAGCAGTCACAATCACTGGTGCCCGGTAGCGCTGCAGGTAGTGGTGGAAGAAGTCACTCACAAACCACCGATCGCCACAGTCGACCAGCATCTGCGCACTCGACCAGCATCTGCGCAATGGGATGATCGATGATCTCCCTCTTCACCTCCGCCTCGAGGCCGCCGGTCACCTCGAATCGGCCCGAGTCCCGGTGCCGTCGCACCACCAGCGCACTACAGTCACGGGTGACTCCACTCTCGCGCGCTATCCGGCGAGCGCCGCGCGACGCTTCACCTCGATGTTGCCGGCGGCCCACGCCAACACCAGATAGAACGGCATCTCGATCCACATCCAGGACGGGATCTCCATCGACAGGGCATTCATGATGCCCCCCACCAGGCTCAACACACCGACGATCATGGCGAGTCCCAGTGGACCCTCCCTCAAGGGGTGGCGGTCAGGCTTCGGACTCGACGCACCGAGTCGAGCCGCCAGCCAGCCGCCTCCGAAGGCCTGGGCAAGATGCGCCACCATCGGCAGGATGAAGGCGGAGTCTGGCAGGGTAGCGGCCCACGCACTGAAGCCCTCCCGGTCCTGCATCGACAAACCTTCGGGCATCGGGAAAAAAATCAGGTTGAGCATGATGATCGCCATGTTGAGCGCCATGCCGACGATCATGCCTGCGAAGACTGCACCGAGATTACGAAGCATCTCAACCTCCAGAGAAAAGAAAACAGCTGTACCGATACCCGTGCCACCCATGATACGACCGAAGAAAAGTGCGTCAATCTCCGACTTCTCTCATGACTCCGGCGCGATCAACGACCTCATCACTGACCTGTCAAATACCCAACTATCCACGACCCATCGGTTGCATCTTCCTGTAGGTGAGACTGCGCCACAGCCATTCGAGGGGACCGAAGCGATAGCGTATCAACCATAGCGGCGACAACCACAACTGGAATGACCAGATCCCCACCACCAGCGCCAGTTGCTCCACCCGCTCCACACTTCCAAAGTACCCCAGCACCCGGAAGATCAGTACCCCGATCAGGGTGTGCAGGATGTAATTGGTAAACGCCATCCGACCGACCGCACCCAGGCGCTGCTGTAGTGCCGGCCAGCGGCCACTGCGTACCCAGCCAACGATGAGCCCGATGTAGGCCATCGACAGCGCCACGCTGCCCCAGAAGTTCCATTGAGAACCGATGTAAAAGCTGTACTCGATGGCATAGTCGTGGGCGATGTTTTCCCTCATGCCGATGGCGATCAGCAGCAGGCCGATCACCGCTCCTGCCATCAGCAAGCGGCGATAGAAAGCAGCGGACCGTTCACCGCTGAGGATCTTCGAGCGATAGAAGGCCATCCCCAGCAGCATCATCCCCATCACTCGCCAGAAGATGCTGGTGGCGAAGATGAAGGTTTCGACGAAGAGAGATCCTTCGCTGTTGCTGACGAATCCCGAGGAAAAGCCACCCGAATACTGAGCGATTTCCTCATCGAGTGCTGCCGGGTCCGGCCGCCAGAACTGAGCCAGCTCCGCCTGATCCTGCTCGGGCCACTGTTCGTAGGAGAGACCGAACATCAAGGACAGACCCGAACCGAGCAGCAGGAACAGAAAACCGCAGATCAGCAGCGTTCGAGCCGAACGATGGCGAAAGAGGTAGACGGGAAACGCGCAGACTCCGTAGGCGAACAGGATATCACCACTCCACAGAAGATGCGCATGGAGCAGCCCGAACATCACCAGCCAGAAGTTTCGATTGCAGTGCAGCCAGCGCACCTGCGACAACGATGCGCCGCGCGCTTCGGCACGATCGGCAAACAGCAACACGCCGGCCCCGAACAGCATCGAGAAGAGTCCCATGAACTTCATGTCGAAGAAGATGTGACCGAAGCCCCACACCCACCGGTTGATCCCCTCCTGCTCACCGAAGGAGGTCGGATTGATGTAGGCGCAGAAAGGCATCGCAAACGCCTGGATATTCATCCCCAGGATGCCCAGCAAAGCGAAACCACGCAGCACATCGATGCTGGCGATTCGTCCTCCTGCAGGGACCGGAGTAATCTGATTCATGACACCTTCCTCTCCTGGCTTGCCGACGCACTACTGCGTTCGGGCCGTCGTCGCGGCTGATTTTCTACGACAATTCACCTTCCTCGACTATCCTGTCCGATGGTCGGGCCATCGGCTATAAAGTGGCAGAAACTGGCCCGAGATCAACGGCAGAGGGAGTGGACCAGTGAACTTCAACAGACCCGCATCCGAAGATCGCTGGGTGACCTTCCTGGCAATGGTCCTGCCCGCGGTAATCGCCTGTCATGCACTCGCCAACAATGACCTGCCGATGCATCTGGCGATCGGCGACTGGATCATCGAACAGGGTAAAATTCCCACCACAGATCCCTTCTCCGCCAACGGACAGGGGGGTCGCTGGATCGCCCATGAATGGTTGGCGGCGCTGATCTTCTCGACCGTCTATTCGCTGGGTGGTGCGAATGGCCTGGTCACCCTGGCAGTGGCGCTGGCGGCGCTACTGGGATGGTTACAGGAGAAGATCGCCAAGCTCCTCGGGATCCCAGCGATCGCCCGAATCGCATTGCTGGTGCCGCTGTGGCTGGTCGCTGGACGACGATTGATGCTGCGCCCGCATCTTCTCGGTCTGTGCTGTGTGCTGGCACTGTACTTCGTCACCCTGATCGGTCGCGAACGTCCCCGTAGGTTGTGGCTTGCAGTACCTCTGATGGTGCTGTGGGCGAACATTCACTCCTCTTTCATCCTTGGCATCGTATTCCTCATCTTCGATCTTCTGATCTGGCCTGACGGCCATCGGGCCACCTGGGTCCAACGGATGGCCATCGTTTCGAGTTCGGTCGGGGCGACCTTCTTGCAACCTCATGGAGTCGATCTGTTCCTGTTTCCCTTTCAACTCGGTCTCGATCCGGTGTTCACCGGGCAAGTGCTGGAATGGGTCAGTCCGCTGGCCCACTCGATCGGGGGTAGCCTATTCAGAGCCACTCCCAGCTTCTGGATCGGCATGCCGCTGCTGGCCCTGACTCTGATTGCGGTGATTCGCCAGGGGTTCGTTGCGCTCGAGGGACAGGTTCCGCGAGCTGCGCGACTGGCAACGGTGGTGGCGATCGCCATGGCGCTCCTGCAACAGCGCCACTTCGCCCTCGCTGCACTACTCTCCTCGATGGTTCTGGGGGTGTGGATCACCCCCTATTGCCTGCGCTGGCCCGAAACGATGCGCCAGGTCCGACTCAGGGCTGCAACACCGATCATAGCGGTGCTCGCGATGCTCCTGGCCTATGGCTACCCCGCCACCATCACCGGCCCCGAGATCCAGTGGCGCAAGATCGGCAGTGGCTGGTCGACCCGGATGCCACGTCTCCCGGTGACTCAGCTCGCCAATGAATGGCAAATCTCGGGTGACGTGCTCTGTGAATACGAGTATGGCAGCGTCGTCGTCCACGCCTCCGCAGGTCGGTTGAGACCGACGATGGATTCGCGAAACACCGTCTATGGCGCCGAGCGCTTCAAGGCTCACGATGCGGTGCTCAGCGGACGAGATCTGCCACAGCTAGAGCGGTGGCTGGCTCGCGTCGATGCAGTGATGATTCGCACCCCGCTACAGGATGCGACCCGCAGCATACTGACTCGAAGACTCGATGAAGATACGGAGTGGTTAGCGATGCACATCGATCCGTACTGTCGAATGTGGCTGAAAAAACAGGCGGCGCCATCCTTGCGAACGAAACGCTAGCGCTGCGGCTCGTCTCCAAGCGGTGGTGGTGAGTCCTCCCCCAGAAACTGGCGACTACTCCTCATCTGGGTTCCTCGACCGGGCGGGAATGAGGTGACCCCGGCCACCGCCTCTGCGTCTCTTCCCGATTTCTTCGCCTGTCGTAGCGCTGTACTGGCAGAATCGACCAGTTCCTGAGCGACCGTCCCGTGCTCCGGATAACTCGAGATGCCGATGGAGATGGTCACATCTTGAAACTCCCCGTTGTGAAGTGCCATCGGTCGGTGGCGAACATCATGGCGCAGGCGACCCGACAAGATGCCCGCATCGATCGGTCCAGTCTGCGGTAAGATCACCAGGAGCTCGTCACCGCCCCAGCGACCGACCGTATCGGTCTCGCGGCAGGCACTCTGGATGCGCCGAGAGCTCTCCACCAGTACCGCATCACCGGCCACGTGCCCCTGCTGATCGTTGATTCCCTTGAAGTGATCGAGGTCGATCAGCAGCACGGTGAAGACGCCACCGTATCGACGAGTACGCTGCATCTCGAGTCTCAGTGCCTCATCGATGGAGCGTCGATTGCGGAGTCCGGTGAGGACATCGAGGTTGACCTGCGAGATCAGCTGTTCCATCTCCTGGCGCGGGACGATGCGAGGTGCTTCCAGCAGTGGTCTTCGATTGGTCAGATAATCTGCGGCGGCGACTCTCACCCCCACCACTCGGCCCAGAGCCGTCTCCATCTTGCGCTTGTGACGAACGACCCCTTTCCACAGACCGTGGGCCTCGGTTTCGTCGAAGCGGCGGTGGGTCAACAGTTCCATCAGATCACTGTGGTACTCGTCCCCGAGCGGACCGAGGCGCTCCAGTAGCAGTTTCAACTGCTGGTCGTCGACGCCGCAATCTCCCGCCAGGATCGACAAGATATCGATCCCCTGCGCTTCCAGTTCGCGGAACCTGTGAAGTTGCGACATGATGATCCTCCGCGGCGCCACCGACGCCCGGGGTTCATCCTACCACTGTCGAGGGGAGGGTGCAGGGTGCTCAGGCTGCCGCTTCTGGATCAGGTGTGGATCTCCAGGAGCCGACCGTTTCGAGCAACTGGTGACCATCGAGGTCGAGGTGAACCACTTCCAGTCCCTGACGAGAGCGAAGGGAACGGCGCAATCCGGTATTCTCGCTGCCGATCACGATCAGCGGAACCCTCAGTCCCCGGTCAAGCTGGAAGTCGACCAGATCGAATTCCTCCTGCTGGCACACACGAGCATCGACGATGATCAGGTCGTAGGCGCGCTCGATGAGCACCTCACGAACCACTGCCATATCGATGCAGACATCGATCTCGTGGCGCTCGAACTCGAACACGTTGCGCATGGCATAAGCAGAATCACGGTCGAGGCCGAGTACTAGAATTCTTTGACGTTTCAACAATTCTGGCTCCTTCTGAAGTCTTCCCCGGGGCGATGTAAGACGAGAAAGTGTCTCCAATGCCTTTCATCGGCATTCGAGGACCATCACTTGAGGAAAGAATCGATTCAGAGGGCGGGTCAGGCTTCCAGGCAGAAGTAGGCCAGGATGCGGATCAACGTGCTTCGCATCTGCTGGCGATCCACCACCTGGTCGATGAAACCATGCTCGAGGTTGAACTCGGAGGACTGGAATCCTGCCGGAAGCTCGGCATTGATGGTCTGCTTGATCACATTGGGCCCGGCAAAGCCGATCAACGCCTTGGGTTCCGCGATGATCACGTCCCCGAGGGCGGCGAAACTGGCCATCGCTCCCCCCATCGTCGGATTGGTCAAGATGCTGACGAACAGGCCGCCAGCCTCATGCAGTCGCTGGATCGCCGCAGCAGTCTTGGCCATCTGCATCAGAGAGAACATCCCCTCGTCCATGCGGGCTCCCCCGCCAGATCCACTGACGAAGATGAAGGGACGGTTTTGCTCTCTCGCCATCTCGATCCCACGAGCAATTTTCTCACCCACCACCGATCCCATCGAACCCATCAGGAATCGAGAATCACTGACTCCCAGGATCACCGGGACCTCGCCGATCTCGGCACAACCGATCAGGCAAGCGTCGAGCAAACCGGTCTTCTTCTGCATTTCATCGAGGCGCTCTCGATAGGAACGGCGCGCTTCGAACTGGAGAGGATCGGCGGGTGCAAGCTCCTTGAATTGCTCGTCAAAGGTCTCCGGATCACACAGCAAGCGGATCCGCTCGTCGCTGGAGATGGGGAAATGGAAACTACATTCGGGACACACATTGCCCCGCTCCACCACCAGGTTGCGGTAGATCATCTTGGAGCAACCGCTGCAGCGCATCCACAGGCCAGAGGGTACGTCGCGGCGTCGGTTGGGGCGTGGTTCGCCTTTTTCTTCGCTCATGCCACGGTCCTCGGTCCGCTCATCGCTTGAAGTAGCGCTGCAATATTGGCGGGCACATCCTCGCCCCCGAAGACCGCACTGCCCGCCACGAACACATTGGCACCGGCATGCAAAGCCTGAGGGAGAGTCTCGACGGTGACCCCTCCATCGACCTGGATTTCCATCGAATCTGCGGCCACTGCCCGAATCGCCGAGATCTTTTCAAGAGGTTGTTCCATGAAGGACTGGCCGCCAAAGCCCGGTTCGACCGTCATCACCAGCACCATGTCGCAGGCGGACACGTAGGGTAACAACTGTTCCACATCGGTTCCCGGGCGAATCGCCAGCCCACCCTTGCGTCCTGCCTTGTGCAGTTTGTCGAGCAAGGGAAGCGGATCCGATTCCGCTTCGATGTGAAAGGTCACCATGTCACTTCCGGCGGAGATGAAATCGTCGAGATACTGAGCGGGATTGGAAATCATCAGATGCACATCGAGATAAGCAGCGGTCGCTGTCCGCAGTGACTTCACCACTGGAGCACCGATCGTCAGGTTGGGAACGAAATGGCCATCCATCACATCGACATGAATCCAGTCCGCTCCCGCCTCGATCACCAACGAGACCTCGTCGGCGAGATGGCTGAAGTCGCTGGAGAGGATGCTCGGAGCCAGGCGTACAGGTGGAGCCGGTGAAGTCATCGAGAGTGCCCTTTCCTGGCTCCCCCTCGACCATGGGGAAGCCGTCCGGGCATGGTAGGTGCCAGCGACTGCGAGTCAACGAGGACCGATCACTGAACCGGTGTACTGCCGGGCCCTGCCTGAGAGCCGTTCGACTGGCGAATGACGCCGCTGTGATCAAGGAAAAAGAAGCGCGCGTCTGGGCTCAGTTCGGGATCCGCGTTGCAGGCGAATCCACCAGGTGTGGCCTCGAGATCGAAGTTGTAACCGTTTCTCTGCCCCGCTCCCAGTGCCTCGTCGATCAGTGCAGGAAACTGGGCGGAGAGATCGTCGAGACGGTCTGGATATTGGCTGTTACGCATCCGAAACTGCTCGGCGGCCGTGCTGATGGTCCTCAGTGATCCGATCGCTGCAGCCTCTCGGCCACTGGCCAAACTCACCATCAAACTGGGGATTGCGATCGCTGCGATGATGGAAATGATCGCCACGACGATCATCAGTTCCATCAGTGTGAATCCGGATTCTGCTCTCTTCATGGGGGCTTACTCCTTTGAATTTGCGGGCGTTCCGATGGGATTGGCCCAGATGGAGAAGAAGGGGAGGGACTGCAAAGCAGTCCCTCCCCGAACTCCGAGACAGAACTACTGAATGGGAGGGCTGAGAACGGTTGCAGCCGCGCCTGAGGCCCAGCGAATCACGCCACTCTCGTCGACGAAGAAGTATCGATCTCCGTCACTGGTGGTGGTCGGGTTCGCGGTGCAGGTCCAGGTGGTGGTGGTTCCAGCCAAGACGAAGGAGTAACCCGACTTCGCTCCGGCACCCAACGTGGCATCCACGTAATCGTTGGTCAGCAGCGCAGCGAGGTCTGTGGGGTATGCGTTGAAGCGATTACGATGCTGCTCAGAAACGGTGCTCACGGTGCGCAGGCTGGCCTGAGCAGAAGCTTCATTACCAGACTTCTTGGCGTTGAGCAGACTCGGAATTGCGATGGCCGCAATGATGGAGATGATCGCGACGACGATCATCAGTTCGATGAGGGTGAATCCCTCGGTCTTTTGCATGCGTTGCATGTGTGTGCCTTTCATGGCTGTCTCGGAGCGAGCGATGAGAATTAGTTCTTTAAAAAGTCGGCCAAATAGGCCCTGCACTCAGCAGCGAGCTCTCGCTCCGACACTCACCACTGCGGTGCATGGGACCCATGGCAAGTGGCGGGCCCATTGTCAGATTTCCCAGAGGAATTCTCACAACTCATGACAGAAGGACAGGTTGTGAAGATGGAGTGAGATCAGCAGCCCATCGCAACTGCGACAAGCTTCGTCAAGATGTGACCATCTGCGTCACTCCGCAGCACCTGCGTGAGCGAATGTGACCAGTTGCGTTACCTTGGGGCAGAGAGGATGTCGATGATCTGCAGTTGCAGATGGCGTCCACGGAACTGGTTCACCCCAATATGGGCCAGCACCGTCACTTCTCCACCGACAGTCAACTCGCGAGCACGACCTGCAGCGCGAAACCAGATCGCCGGAATGCGGGTTCCATCGCCTCGAAAGGTGACCTGCACATGCTCTTCCCCACGTCCCACCAGCCGCGGAGTGCCATCGGTCCGCAGTCCTGAGATCTTGAAGAGCGGCTGTGCATTCGCCTGACCGAAAGGGGCAAGGCGTGCAACCTCTTCCGCCAGAGACAGTTTCAGTTGTGTAGGTTTCAGTTCCAGATCGTACAGACGCACCGGAGGATCGCTGGAGACGGTCAGACTTCCCTGGTACTGAGCCAGCGTCTGCCGTAGCGAATCGATTTGATCGCTGAGCATCGTCAGTCCACCCGCTGCAGCGTGACCACCGATGCGCTGCACCAGTGGTCTCATCACCGGGTAGAGATCGGACAGAGGAAGTTCCGGAACACTGCGACCAGACCCGCGGGCGATATCGTCTTCGATACTCAGAACCCACACGGGACGGTGTAGTTGTTCGCTCATCCGAGCCGCGACGATCCCCACCACCCCCGGATGCCACCCCTCTCGAGCAAAGACCACCGGGCCTTGTTGCGGATGCAGTCCATCCTTCAGTTCCTGGCGGCAACCCTCGGCCACCTGGCTCTCGATCTCCTTGCGCTGCAGATTGAGAGTAGACAATTGCTTCGCCAACTGCTGGCCTCGCTGTCGGTCATCGGTCAGCAGCAGTTCCAGTGCTTCATCGGCATCGCCGATGCGACCTGCAGCGTTGAGATGAGGCCCGATTCTGAAGCCGATATCGACCGCGTCCAATTGCTGTCGGTCGACTCGACAAAGATCCATCAACGCTTCCAGTCCCGGCCTTCGTGTCGCCGCCAGTGCTCTCAATCCATGCTTGACGATGATTCGATTCTCACCCACCAGCGGAACCACATCGGCCACCGTTCCGAGGGAAGTGAAGGCAAGCAGTTCGACCAGAAGATCACGGGTGCGGTCGTCGACCTTTTCTCCACCGGCATCTTCCCGAGCCAGCGCCCAGCATAATTTGTAGGCGACTCCCGCCCCACAGAGACCGCGCGACGGAGATGGTCGATCGGGTCGATCGGGATGAACCAGCGGGACTCCCTCGATGACCTGGTGGACCGGATGATGATCGGTCACGATCACCTCGATCCCCAATTCCTGGGCACGTTGCAGCGCCTCCAGGTCGTTGGATCCGCCATCGACAGTGACGATCAGATCGACCTGTGCCTCGGCGAAGCCGTCGATCACCTGGGGATGCAAGCCATACCCATCCGACACTCGATTGGGCAACCGATGCACCGTCTCCACTCCGAGGTGCTGTAACATCTCCAGCAGAACCGCGGTTCCACTGATTCCATCCACATCATAATCTCCGAAGACAGCGATGATGCCGCCCGCATCCCGGACCGCGAGAATCATCTCGACCGCCACATCGATATCGGGAATCTCATCCGGTTGTAGCAGGTCCAACATTCGAGGTTCGAGGAAAGCGCGCGCCTCATCGGTTGTGGCGATCCCTCGCTGGACCAGCAAGCGAGCGATCCAGGGATTCAGATTTGCCTCACTGGCGAGAACCGCAGCCTGCTCCTCATCGAACTCAAGCGGCTGCCAGGGTCGGACGCTGCTCTGCCCCGCCAGATTCAACGGGTCCCACCCTCACCGACCAGGTCACCCTGGTGGGTCTTCAGATGGTCCACCGCTCTGCGGAAGATGGAGAGTCCCAGCGGAACCGGTAGTTGCTCCTCGAGAGGAATCGCGCCGTCGGGCCGAATCCTCATCCAACTGGGATGATGTTCGGGCCGAACAAAGCGTTCCGGGTGCGGCATCATGCCGAGCACCTTGCCATCCGCGGAGATCATTCCAGCGATGGAACGATGAGATCCGTTCGGATCGTGCGGGTAACTGGCTGCGGATTGGTCCTCGTTACAGTAGGAAAAGGCCACCTGCTCTGCTGGGAATTCCTGGCCCGGCTGATCGGGGAACCACTCGAAACGACCCTCGGCATGGGCTACCGGCATGAAGTACCGTTCACCCGGTGCAAACCATGGGCTCTCCTCCGATCCCGAGTTGAGGTAGACCCAGCGATCCTCGAATCGGCCCGACTGGTTCCACAACATCGCCCCGCGACCCTTGCCTCCTGGTAGCAGTCCAAGTCTCACCAGCACCTGAAAGCCGTTGCAGATCCCGATGACCAGACCACCACGATCGACAAACTGCTGGAGTTGCGGGCGCAGTCGTTGCTCGAGAATGTGAGCGAGCACCGCTCCGCTGGCGACATCGTCGCCGAAGGTGAAACCACCGGGAAAAGCGACCAGTCCTACACCATCGAGAATCGATGGATCGCGACTGAGTGCGTTGACATGAATCGACTCGGCCACCGCCCCCGCAAGTTCGAGGGCATGGACAGTTTCCCGATCGCAGTTGGTCCCCGCCGCTCGCAGCACCAGCGCCCGCGGAGCACCCTTACTCATGAGGTCGGCCATATCGCCTCCAGACTTCGCTTCCAGACCTGTTTCAGTTCCCCGACATCGCTCTCGATACAAAGATCGGAACCGTGGCGGATGATCAAAGTGGGCTCCACGACACTCCTTCCGATGCAGGTCAGCGGTATTCCTACCGCCTCAGCATCGGCGGTGATCCGCTCGACATCCGTATCCCGCACCTCGGCCAGGAATCGGTGTGGCCCTTCACCGAAGAGGGCTCGATTTCGATCATCTCCGAGGGCACCGATGTCGAGATCGAGTCCGACGCCGCCGCCGCCAAAGGCCATCTCTGCCGCGGCGACCGCCAGGCCCCCATCGGAAAGGTCATGCAACGATCGCAGTTGGCCTGCGACGATCCACTGACGCACCTGCTGCAGCAGCCGTGGCCCCAGTTGTCCATCGAAGGGCGCGGGGATCCCCCCCCCTCCGCCATGCAGCCACTGCATCAGGCTGCCGGGGATCGCCCCGTCGGGACCGATCAGCATCATCGACGATCCCGCCTCTTTGAGATCGGAACCGGGCACCCGCAAGGGCCCCTCGGTGATCGAGATGGCGGAGACCAGCAGTACCGGAGGAATCGATCGAGAGACCCCTCCCGCTCGGTAGGTGTTGTGCAGCGAATCCTTGCCCGAGATGAAAGGGGTGCCGTAGGCCAGTGCGGCGGCCGCCGCACCGCGAGAACACTCGACGATCTGACCGAGAATCGCCGGATCCTTCACATCTCCCCAGGCATAATTGTCGAGCAGTGCCGCGCGCTCGAGGCTACCCCCCGATGCGATGCAGTTGCGCAACGCTTCATCGACGGAATGACACGCCATCTGGTAAGGATCGACCTCTCCCATTCCCAGGGTCAATCCGCACGACACCACCACCTGATGGCTGCCGTCGCGTAGTGGATCGAGGGCGCAACCATCCATCGGCGCGTCTCTGTCGGCACCGGCGAGTGGTCTCAGAGTCATCCGACCCTGCACCTCATGATCGTACTGGCGGATCACCGGTTCCTTCGATGCGACGTTGCCATCCGCGAGGAGAATACAGAGCAACTGCTGAGCATCGAGGTGGTCGACCTCGGCCTCGATCAGAGGCTTCGGCTCGGGTGGAATCGAGACTCTTTCCTGGGAGGGGCGACCGCCGTGAAGGAATTTCACGTCGAGTTCACCGACCAGCTGGTCGTGATGGAGTAGGCGCAATTTTCCATCGTCACGGAATTCGCCGAGAACGGCGCACTCCACCTCCTCCTCGCTCAGGATCTCCTGGATTCTCCCGAGTTTCGAGGGCTCCACGGCGAATACCATCCGCTCCTGCGCCTCGCTGATCCACACCTCGGTCGGACCGAGACCAGGATACTTGAGGGGAGCACGGTCGAGATGAATCTCGGCACCGGTCTCTTCACCCATCTCACCCACCGCACTGGAGAAGCCGCCAGCACCGCAATCGGTCACCGAGCGGCAGAGGTTTTCATCGCGGATTCGCATCATCGCATCGAGAACCTTCTTCTCTTCCAGCGGATTGCCGATCTGCACCGCACCGGAGGAATCCTGTTCCGAGTCCTCAGTCAACTCTCTCGAAGAGAAGGTCGCCCCATGAATTCCATCGCGGCCCGTCTTGCCGCCGACGGCGACCACCAGATCGCCGGGGTGAACCTCTTTGTCGACATGCTCGCGTCGTATCAGCCCCACGGAACCGCAGAACACCAGCGGGTTGCCGACGAAGCCGGGGTGGAAATGAATCGCCCCGTTGGCGGTCGGGATGCCCATCCGATTGCCGTAATCTCGAACCCCGGCAACCACCCCTCGGAGTAATCGACGAGGATGGAGGGTGCCGGTCGGAAGATCCTCAGCAGCGGTATCGGTCGGGGCAAAGCAGAACACATCGGTATTGAGGATCGGACGGGCACCGACTCCGGTGCCGAGGGTATCGCGGATCACTCCGCCGATGCCGGTCCCGGCTCCACCGTAGGGCTCCAGAGCACTGGGGTGATTATGGGTCTCGACCTTGAAGGAGACCCCCCACTCCTCGTCGATGCCGATCACACCCGCATTGTCGCGGAAGATCGACCAACACCATGGCAGATCCAGCTGGCGAGTCGCCTGAAAGATCGTCTCCTGGAGCAGGTTGCCGTAACGAAGATCCCCGTGTCGGATGGCACCGGTCAGTGTCTTGTGGCAGCAGTGTTCCGACCAGGTCTGGGCAATCGTTTCCAGTTCGATTTCACTCGGCTCACGACCACGCTCGATGTAATGCTGCCGAATCGCCTGCATCTCAGCCAGGTCGAGACTGAGTCCTCCATCGACGCTGATGGCGACCAGTTCTTCATCGGATGCATCGATCAGAGCAATCTCCACCCGCCCCTGGCTGTGAGATGGAAACTCCCGGAACGGATCGGGAACCTGTTCCTCTTCGCCCCCACTGAAGGAGCGCCACTCGTCGACGATTCCGTTTCCAAGGCGACTGGCGAGTCCGTCGAGCATCGGCACATTGGTCTCGATTCCACCGATGCGATAACGACGCGCGGTGCGAACCTGGCACTGGGAAGATACGAATCCGGATTCAGACATCGCATGGATGACGCTCTGGGAGACGGGATCCATCACCCCCGGTCGCCGTTGCACTACGATCGCTGCCTGCCCCTCATCGCGCGGAGGCATCGTCACTCCCGGATGGACCACCGCACGACAGGCGGGAGATCCGGCGAGAAATTGTTGTGCCAGCGCCTCGACTCGATCGGCATCTTGCTCGGGGATTCGCAGGTAAAAAATCGGGTCGGAAGCGAGCAGGTCTCCCTCATCCGGAGAACAACCGACCGCCATGAGAGCTTCTCGCAAATCATGATCGGGGCTCGGATTCGGATCCAGGTCGTGAAGGATGGTGACTGTATAGGTCAAGGACATCAGAGCTCCTGAACGGAAGCGACCCGCAAACCGAGCCGACAGACCGAGATTGTGCAGCCCCCCGGGGGGTCGAGCAAGCGCACCGGAGGAGACCGCTGCGGTGGTTCAGAAGCGGGGGGGTACCGCAGCCGTGAAATCAGGTCCGTGGTAGCCGGAGCACTGGCCTCGCAGGGATTCGCACCTTAGGATGACCCTTCATACCTGATGGGGAAAGGCACCGATGGAGAACGAATCCAGAGCTCATGGCCTCGATTTCGAGGCTCCGATCGTCGAGTTGGAGAACCGGATCTCGGAATTGCGCTCCTTCTCGGAGAGTTCCGAGATCGACCTCTCCGGGCAACTCGAGGAGTTAGAGAAGAAGTGCGAGGAGAAGAAAAAGGCCATCTACACCCACCTGAATCCGTGGCAGCGGGTCCAGATCGCACGCCATCCGCAACGCCCACTGACCAGTGATTACATCCAGGGGTTTGTCTCCGACTTCCTCGAATTACACGGGGATGGGGCGTTTCGCGACGATCCAGCCATCGTCACCGGACTCGGGCGGATCCGCGGTCGCAAGGTGATGATCGTCGGCCACCGCAAGGGCAGAACCAATCCCGAAAAGGTCGCCTGCAACTTCGGCATGCCCCACCCCGAGGGTTACCGCAAGGCGATGAAAAAAATGCGGCTAGCGGAGAAGTTCAACATTCCCATCATCAGTTTCATCAACACCGCAGGAGCCTTTCCCGGGATCGAGGCTGAAGAACGGGGTCAAGCATTTGTCGTGGCAAAGAACCTGCAAGGGATGGCTTCCTTGCGAGTGCCGGTGATCGCCATCGTGATCGGCGAGGGAGGCAGCGGCGGAGCAATTGGAATCGGCGTGGCCGATCGAATCTTGATGCTGGAAAACTCCTACTATTCAGTCATTTCCCCGGAAGGGTGCGCCGCCATTCTGTGGAAAGATGCGAGCCATGCACCGCGCGCCGCGGAGATTCTCAAACTGACCAGTTCTGATCTGTCCCGCTTCGGCATCGTCGATGAGGTGATCACGGAGCCGATCGGCGGAGCTCACCGGGAGCACCGGGAAATGTTGCGAAGGGTCGAGGAAACGATTCTTCGACACCTCGAGGAGATTACCGACATCGATCCTGATCTGCGCAAGGAACAGCGCTTTCGCAAGTACATGGACATCGGACGATTCGCAGATCAACAGGAACAGGCCCTCGAGGATCAAGGATGATCGAACTCTTCTGGGTGGGCGGCCCCCTCTTCATGCTGCCGTTGATGATCTCCTCGGTACTGGTAGTGACGGTCGCCATCGAACGTCACCGTCGTTTCCGCCTCGCCTCGGTCGACTACGAGTGGTTCCTGACCGAGATTCGAGGTGCCATCCAGAGCGGTGGCATCCCCTCGGGTCTCGAGGTTGCGGATCAGATTCCGGGCCCGGTCGCTGCAGCCTGGAGCGCAGGACTCCGATCGCACCGCTACCCGTTGGCAGTCCTTCGGGAAAAGATGGACTCCGTCTCCATCGCCGAGGTTCAGCGGCTAGAGAAGTATCTGCCACTGGTGGGAGTGATCGCCCAGGTGGCTCCACTCATCGGAATTCTGGGCACCGTCTGGGGAATGATCGGGTCGTTCGAGGGTGTCGCCGGAGGCCTCTCCAGTGGTGCCGGGATCGATGGCGAATTGCTCGCTCAAGGGATCGGTCAAGCACTGGTCACCACCGCATCTGGACTGGCGGTGGCGATCCCCGCCACCTTACTCCATCACTGGCTCAGCCACCGGGTCGATGGATTCATCGCCAATCTCGATCGGTCTCGTTCGGATCTGGTCGAGATCCTCTCCGCCAGCAGCCCACGCAAGAAGACGGGAAAGCCCGTTCAAGACAGGGAAGCAACGGTGGTATGAGAAATCAGGGCCAACGCTCGCGACTCGGTCGAAGAAGACTCACTCCTCGTTGGGGCGATTCGCTGGCTCCACTGCTCGACGTGATCTTCTTGCTGGTGATCTTCCTGCTCGTCTCCGCTCGCTTCGATCAGACCCGGACCATCGTCGTCGATCTACCCGAAGCGAAGGGCACCGTGGTGCAGTCCACGGCCCTCGATCCTTTGGTCCTGCTACTACTGGAGGACGGATCGATTCGCTGGCGAGGAGATCTCATCTCGCCGTCACAGTTAACGGATCAATTGACCCAGTTCCCTCCGGAGCAGCGATTGCGGCCATTTACCGTCCAGGCGGATCGAGGTGTTCCGCTCGAATCGGGGATCCAGTTGCTCGAGATGCTGCGTCTTCTGGGCTGGAGTCAGGTTGAATTCGAGGTCTCCGGCACCCCAGATGCCACTGGATTCCTTGAGGATCGAGACTCCGAGGGCTAGCATGGCTAGGACAAGATGGTTCCCAAGAGACCCTCAATAGCCGTTCACTCCCGGGAGGAGACGCAATGCCCTGCGAACCCAGAAACCACTCCGATGATTCTCAGGTAATTTTTGGCCGCTGGCCTGGTTGGCTGTCCCTGGTACTGGCGACGGTCGTGGGACTGACCCTGCCGGGGTGCGGCGGCGGCGATGAATCTGGTGGCGATGCCACCGCCTCATCCAGCAGCCCCGAACTGATCGAGCAGGTCGAGGAAATGCTGACCGAGATCGATCAACTGGTGGTCACGGCCAAGAGTACCGGTGCCGAGCGATACAAAGCGACAGATCTGAAGGCCGCTATCAAGTTGGTCGACCGCGCCAAGGAACAACTGGAGGACGGAAACGCCAAGAAGGCTCGCACCACCGCAAGAAGTGCCAAGAGAAAGTTAGAGAGTGTGGTCGAGGAAACCGAAACTCTCGCTGGAAAGATGAAAGCGGTGGAGACCAAGGTCGCTCAATACGCGACGAAACTCGCCGAGGTGAAGGCGCTGGGAGGCGAGACCTCCGGTTCGGATATGGAGGGAGCGGTACGATCGTACGAGAAGGCGATGAGTTACATCGAGAGTGGCAAGGCCAGCAGTGCCGGGAAGTACCTCGGGTATGCCATCTCTGACCTCGACCGTGTCATCGAACAGTTCAATGCGAACGCCAAGAACAAGACCTCCGCCGATGCCGAGAAGACACTGATGGCCGAGAAGCGTCAACTGGCCATCGATGCCGGCGCCGAGGAGAAGGCTCTCAGAGATCTGGAATATGCACGCGATCGTGAACGTCTCGGAGATCAGGCCTATGAGAGCAGTGATTTCGACTCTGCCATCCGCCACTTCCGCGATGCCAAGACCGGATATGTCGGAGCGCTGGAGACCGCTCGTCGTGAAGACTCCGCGATCGCCATCGGCACCAACAACGGTGCTCCCGATGGTGGCAATGGCGGTCAGGATGGCGAAGTTCCAGGGGTGGATCAGATCGATATTCCCGACATCGGTACCGGGGGCGACCTCGACCTCTCGACCGACCTGGCGAGCCTCTTCTCTGGTGCCGCCGAGTACGACTCGGCCAAGGGATCGCTCCGTCTCAATTGGGCCGATGGCTCCGAATTGCAACATGACATGACACGGCTTCTGGGCGACCCTTCCCATACGCACTTCGAAGGAGATGAAGGAGTGGGTCAGGGCCAGGATGGTGCATACGTACTGGCGGGGAACACCACCGGCTACTGGACCGTCAACGCTTCCTTCAAGGATGGAGTCCGGATACGGGCCAAGGTCCTGTTCCAGTTGCTGATCGACAAGCCCAACTTCGAGATCCTACTGATGTCCGATGGAGCCCAGGATTTCTACGCCGCCTCCTACGGCGCTCACGCCAAGATCTACAAGAATGGCCTTCCTGTCGGCAACATGAGCAGTCCCCTTGCCGCTTACAAGAAGAGCCCGAAGGACTGGGTACAGAAGCGTGAGCCCTACGAGTTCGAGTTCATCTACTACAAGCGTGGCGACGACAAGGGAGTCCTCGAGGCCAAGATCAACGGCGAGACTACGGTCAAATTGAAAACCGATCGCTACCGCAAGGGGTTCCCCGGATTCCGCTGGACCGATACCAAGTTCATCATCCAGGAACTGGAGATCTCGGGAATCGTCGATGAGGAGTGGGCCAAGTCGGAACTGAAGAAAGTCGCGGATGGAACCCGTGGAGAGTCCACGGAAGACGATTTCGACTTCTAGAATCCAGGCCCCTCGAAGAGAGCTCAACCGATGAAGAAGACGGTACTGAATGCGGCGCATCAGCGCCATGGTGCACGACTGGTCGAGTTTGGTGGCTTCGAGATGCCAGTCTGGTACTCCGGTCTGACCGAAGAGCATCATGCCGTTCGCCAGCGTGCCGGCGTGTTCGACCTGTGCCATATGGGACGATTCGAGATCGTCGGAGATGATCCCGTGGCAGCGCTCGATCGCGTCGTCACCCAGGATGTCTCTCGAATGAAAAAGGGCCAGGTTCGTTACTCGTTGGTCTGTAACGATGAAGGTGGAGTGCTCGACGACATCTTGATCTATCGCCTGCCCGATCGACTATGGCTGGTCGTCAATGCCGGGAATCGCCAGAAATTGCTGCACTGGTTTGGCGAACGCTTGGTCGGTGCCAAGGTGATCGATCACAGCGAAGATCTGGCGATGGTCGCCTTGCAAGGACCTCTTGCCTGCTCACTGCTGGCTCCACACATCGATCGAGCCCACCACCGTGCCGTGGCAGATCTCGGTTATTACCGCATCTCCCGTGCTCAGGTGAAACTGACCGGAACCCCCATCGATGGGTGGATCTCGCGCACCGGCTACACCGGGGAGGATGGCTTCGAGCTATACATCCCCTCTGGCTCGGCGGAGTCGGTGTTTGATGCCCTGTTACAACTCTCCGATGAAGTGATCCCTTGTGGACTCGGTTGCCGTGACACCCTGAGACTGGAGGCGGGAATGCCGCTTTACGGTCACGAACTGTCGGAGCAGCAGGACCCGATCGGAGCAGGACTCTCCTTCGGTGTCGCCCTCGACAAGGAGGGCGGGTTCATCGGTGAGCCAGCGCTGCGTGAAGTGGTCGCCCACGGCCCCAGCCGACAGTTGCGTGGATTCGTGGTCGAGGGCAAACGACCGGCGCGTCAGGGCGCAGTGATCCTGCACGATTCGCAACCGGTCGGAGTGGTGACCAGTGGATCGCCGTCGCCGACCCTCGGAGTGCCGATCGCCTGTGGATATGTCGATTCCAGCGTCAGCGAGGAAGCGCCGCTGGAAGTCGATCTAAGGGGTAAATCCGCCCCTCTGAGCCCTCATCCCTTGCCTTTCTACCGCCGAACCACTGAAACTGCCCACGGCTAGTGATAGAAGCCTGCCACTTCCCTCTTGCAACGAGGCACTGTCTCGATCATATTTCGCCGCGGAAGCACCGATCTATCGACGCACTCGATCCACCAGGTGGAAGGCGTCGAGAGCCCCAGAAGGAGTCCTGAAACCATGTCGAATGTCCCCACCGATCGCCAGTATCTTTCCTCTCATGAATGGGCCCAGCAAGTCGAGGGTGTAGTGGTGGTCGGAATCTCCGAGCATGCCGCCGAGGAACTGGGAGAACTGGTCTTCATCGAACTCCCTGCCAAAGGGGATGAAGTGACCTTCGAGACTCAATTTGGTGAGATCGAATCGGTCAAAGCGGTCAGTGGCCTCAACTCTCCGGTCACCGGCAAGGTGGTCGCGGTCAATCAGGAGTTGGTCGATAGTCAGGCCGCCATCAGTGACTCCCCCTTCGAAGACGGGTGGCTGATCAAGGTCGAGCCCGCCGTGGACTCGGGACTCGACCTCTTGCTCGATCACAAGAGCTACCAGGCACAACTGGACGGTTCCTGATTCCAGTGCAGGAATCGACTCCGCTGCAAACTGCCCGTCGCAGCGAAAGTTCATTTCATCTGGTCGTGCCCGGCCCCCTGTCGGCAGCGGAAAACATGGCCCTCGATGATCTGTTACTCGATCAACCGGGCTGGTTCCTCCGCTTGACTCGCTGGCGCCAGTCGGTGGTGACCCTCGGTCGCTTCCAGCCGTGGCCAGAGTCCTCTTCCGACGAGCGATCCGCATTTCCCCCGATCCATCCCGCTGGGGAAGTGGAGCCACCTCCCGACACCCTCGCTGCGGTGCGTAGAGCGACCGGAGGAGGTGCCATCCTCCACGGTCAAGACTTGACCATCGCCATCGCTGGCGATTGTCCTTCCCCGGTCTTCCCCCACCGCAGACCGACTGCAGTCGCCCACCGCATCTCCTTGCTGCTCGCTCGCCTGTTCGAAGGACATGCCTCCAGTCGTGGCGGAGAGGTGCACGAGGCGTCGATGCAGCACATCACCGATTGCTTCCTGCGGAGCTCACCCAGCGATGTGGTGGTCGAAGGGACCGAGGGATCGATCAAGGCGGGAGGAATCGCTCTCGCCTTTCGACAGGGCCGGGTGCTGATCGAAGCAAGCCTTCGTCGCGACCTGCTCGATGCACAGCCGGAAAACGATCTCCAACAGTTACATCGCCTCGGTCTTTTCCTCGGATTGAAGGTGGGATCGAGCAGCGTAGGGGATCTACCCTTGCAATGGCAAGGCCCACTCGCTCGCCGGGTCGAGCAACGCTTCGGTAATCCGCACTGGAATCACGGTTAGAGGTCGGACGCTCCATCTGCGCTGCGAACTTGCCACCAGTCCCGGAGCGATTCCACATCTCGAACAATCTGTCGACGCAGCGCATCGAGCGATTCGAAGCGCCGCTCCCCCCGAAGCCGCCGATGCAATTCAACGGTGATGATCTGTCCGTAGAGATCTCCCTCGAAGCCATCGAGGTGAGCCTCGAGTCGATCGAGTTGCGGATCAAAGGGGGTACCCTCCGGCGCTTCCGGGGTCCCGAAGGTTGGACGCCGCCCGATGTTGATCGCTGCCGGCCAACGGTTCGATTCGTTCTCTCTCGCAGCCACCTCACCGGAGCGCTTCGCTGAGCCGAGAATCGCTGAGCCGAGAATTACTGAGCCGAGATAGACCCCCACCGGTGGCACCAGAACCGGTCCGGGGTCGAGGTTGGCGGTGGGAAAGCCGATGGAAGCGCCGCGCTGATCTCCCACGATCACCTCACCTCGAAGGGAGAAGGGTCTCCCCAGCAGCCGCTGCGCACGTGTCAGATCCCCCTCCTGGAGGGTTGAACGCACTACCGAGGAACTGACCGCTTCCCCCTCCATCATCAGGGGCGGGGAAAGTCGAACCTCGAGGGGAAGATCTGGAATTTGTTGAAGGTACTGCGCGGTCCCCTTCGCCCCCTGGCCAAATGCCGAGTCGAAACCCATCAGCAGATGCTGGGTGGCGAGAGCCCCCACCAGCACCTCGCGAATGAACTGTTCTGGACTGATACGAGAGAATTGCTCGTCAAAGGGCAAGACCAGAACGGTGTCGATCCCCATCGCTTCGAGTAATTCGAGTCTGCGTTCCAGGGGAGTGAGCACTGCCGGCGCACTGCCCAGCACCACCAGCTTCGGATGAGTGGAGAAGGTAATCACCGTCGAGGTTCCCGAGAGTTCTTCACTCCATCGCAACAGATCATTCATCAGCGAGGCATGACCACGATGAAAGCCATCGAAGAAGCCGATGGTGCACACTGGACGCCGAGGTGGATCATCGGACAATTCCTGGAGACCGCGATGGATCTTCAAGTGCGCCCCTTCTGCTCATCCCACTGCGATTTCAATTCCCGAAGGTCGGACCGAATTGCGATGCGCTGCAGGGTCGAGACTCTCGCAGTGATCAGGATGCCATCGATGTGATCATTCTCATGCTGGATGCAACGGGCCAGCAGATCGTCGGTCTCGAGTTCAAACGGCTCGCCATCGAATCCCAGTGCCTGGACCCGTATCGACCGGGCTCGTTCCACATCGAGGCGGATTCCTGGCAGGCTGAGACACCCCTCCTCCTCCACCTCGCGCGGATCCGCCAGCGGAACGACCTGTGGATCGATGAACACTCGCTCGGCGTCGGTGGTCGATCGATCGGGGTCGACATTGGCAACGAACACTCGTGCATTCCAGCCCACCTGCGGTGCCGCTAATCCGATCCCCTGGTGCTCGTACATCAGTTCGAACATCCGCTGGATGCAGGCCTGGGCCGCCGGACCCGGGGCTCCCAGAGGACGACATCGCTGAGCCAGAACCGGATCCGGGTAATATCGCAGCTGAAGGTCACCGGCATCGGGGATCTCGGGGGCTGGATCGGGTGAGAAGCGAATAGGTGTCGTCAAGGGCCCTCCCTGGCCATCGAGGTCTAGATTGAACGAGCTCGCCGTGGCGGATCCTAGCAGTCAGGCACGATCCGGGCCAGAGCCCCAAGTGCAAATCCAGTCCGGAGATGTTGACCATACTGGACCTCCCGGGTACCCTCCGGGGTTTCCGGGAACAACCTCCAGGGGCCGTGACCGGGAATACTGTGGAGACTGTAACGTCACTTCGGATTCATCCTGAACCATCCTCGACTCTAGCGGAGTCTCCTGGCTGGTCCCCGATGCTTCGAAGTCGTCAGACCTCTCAATTTTTGATCTAGCAATCTTCATTCCGGATCTAAGTATTCGGATCGATGAATCTACGGAGATGAGCGACATGGCAGCAGCAGACAACTTCTTCTCGAAGGCTGATCAGGCACTCAAGAAGCGGAACTATGACTACGCCATCGAACTGTACCAGCAAGGCCTGCAGATCGACCCCGACCGGGTCGAGGAGCGTCAGCGCCTTCGCCAGGCACAGATTCGCCGCATCCATGACAAGGGAGGCAACACTGTAGGTGGTGCCGGGGCGATCTTCAAGAATGGTGGCCTACTACTCGGCATCAAGAAACTCGGCCTTCAGAAGAAGTACGAGGAACAGATCATCGAACTGGAGAAGTTCCTCTGTGTCGCTCCTCAGTCTGCCAGCCAGTTGTTCCAACTCGCCGAGGCGTTCCTCAATACCGATCGCATCTCCAGTGCCCGACAGGCCTACACCGAAGTGACGGAATCGGATAGCAGCAACGCCGAAGCATGGAAGGCGCTGGGTCGCATTTACGAGCAACAGAAGGACCTCGATGAGGCGATCAGTTGCTGGGAGCGCGTTCGCGCTGCAGCGCCACAAGATGCCGAGGCGGGCAAGGCGATTCGCAACCTCTCTGCTGCACAGATGTTGTTCAAGGCCGAGGAGCGCAAGAAGGAGGGAGACGGATCCTTCCGCAGCATGCTCAAGAGTGAAGAAGATTCCGCCAAGTTGGAGGCCGCATCTTCGATCATCCGGACCGCAGAAGACGCTCGCAGTGCCATCGATATCGCGCGGGATAAGGCCGAGGCGGATCCCGAGAATTCAAGGCTATGGCGCGACCTGGGTGACATGCAGGTGAAAGCACGAAGCTTTGACGATGCGCGTACTTCCTACGAGAAGGCGCTCGAGGTCAATTCGCAGGACATGTATGCCGCCGACAAGCTCGGCTCCTTGACGGAGGCGATTTTCGTCGACCGGATCGAGAAACTGCGTCAGAAGTCGGAAGCGGGCGATGAGCAGGCTCGGACCGAGATGGAGCAGGCCATGGCGGATCAGAAGAATTTCATGATGGAAGACTACGCCCGCCGTGTCGCCGACCACCCGACAGACTTCGGGTTGAAATACAAATACGGCGAATTACTGCTGGAAGCCCAGCGCTGGGACGAGGCGATTGGGCAGTTCCAGAACTCCCGCAAGGACCCTAAATTTGTCACTGGATCGACCTACATGATCGGAAAGGCCTTTTTCAACAAGGATCTGCACGATCTCGCCATCAAGGAATATAGCGCCGCAATGGCACAGATCAGTGAAAGTGACAGCGACGCTGCCAAGTCGGTACGGTATGATCTGGCCCTGGCGCACATGAAAAAAGGAGAGAAAGATCAAGCTCTCCACTACCTGGAAGAAATCATGTCGGTAGACATCTCTTTCCGTGATGTCTCTCAACTGGTGACAGAAATCCGCAGCGCTCTGTAGAGCGACTGCAGAAAAGAAGAGGAAAATGCCAAATAACAAGTCGACCGAAAAAAGACTGCGTCAAGACGTCAAGCGCAATCTCCGTAACCGGATGAAGAAGTCCGAGATTCGCACCATGACCAAAAGCGTGTTGGTTGCGATCGAGGCGGGCGAATCCGACAAGGCCGTGCAGATGGCGAAAGAGATCCAGTCGAAACTGGATCGCGCCGCCAAGTCAGGCACCATGCACATCAACACGGTGGGACGCCGCAAGGCTGTGATCCATCGCCACCTTGCCAAACTGAGCGGTTCCGCCTAGCCAAACTGAGCGGTTCCGCCTAGCCAAACTGAGCGGTTCCGCCTAGACTCCTCCGCAAGATCTTTGCGGCCAGGTAGCTCAGTTGGTAGAGCACTGCACTGAAAATGCAGGTGTCCGCGGTTCGAATCCGCGCCTGGCCACATTCAGAACCACTACCCCACCTGGTCTCATGACCTGGTGGGGTTTTTTTTCAATCGACTTCGCACCTTTTCACCGCTCTGAAAATGCAGTGGTCGGTGGTTCACTGCGCCCCCGACCACCACTGAACCCGCAACGACCCCCTGTCACTCCCGTGGCGGGGGGAGCATTTCCATCTCGGGTAGGACTGTTCCACTGAAACACGGCGGGCACCGCTGACCCGTGAGTCAGAGATGCCAGCCGTGCTACGAGAGGCGTTCCACCAGTTGCGAGATCACTTCGCCCGTGAGGACGACTAGAAAACTGGATCGTTACTGGATCTCGCCTTGTTTTGGGTTTTCTTCCGGGTCTTAGGGCCGCTAAATAAGGTCCCATTTGCACACGATTCTTGTATCCCGCCCGCTACATCTTCCATCTCCTCGTCGGAGACCTTCTCTCGATCCTTGTCGTCGTGCTTCTTGTCGTCGGTCATGTCAGACCCCTTTCGTCGGTTGGTGTTGAACCCGGTATCCGGTTCCAAAGCCGCAACGGACAGAAGCATATTTGACTACTGCCGTCCCTGCCCGTACTGCACGATCCTCACTACACGAACTTCACTACACGAACTTCACTGCACGAACTTCACTGCACGAACTTCACTGCACGATCCTCACTGCACGATACGAAACTGGCCCCTGTTCTGGCGTGCGATGTCGGTGAAGAGGTCGATTCCCTTCTGCCAGGAGCCGATGAAAACGGTGTCGATGCGGTGGCGATCCCAGTTGCCATGATGGATATCCTGCTCCACAAGTTTCGAGTCCGACTGTCCCTGGCAGTATTGAGCACCATCTCCGATCAGGATCAATCTCCTCGAATCGATGTCCAGCGTCGATGTGCGCAAGATTTCCAGTCCCGCAACCACTCCGGTCGAGATGCAGGTGGTACCCCCGGGGACCAGTTGGCCGAGGAACTCTTTTGCCGAAATACAGGCATTGGGCCCAGCAGCGATCATCTCGGGATTGCAGATCTCGATCCGGTCGGAGAAGGCCAGCAGGCCCAGTTCCGCATCGGAGGACAGATCCTCGATGGCCAGCACCAGTTCGTGCAACAAGTCATTCCACTTGTCACCATCGGCTCGACCCATCGACCCGCTAAAATCGACCACGAACATGAACGCATCCCCCTCGTAGATGCGACCGTAGAACTGGATCGATTCGGGGATGTCTTCTTCTTCGGTAGGAGCATCGGCTCCACCACCGGAGGGAAGATCGAGGGGGCGTCGTTGCGGACTGTCGGCACCGACCAGAGTCAGTACCAGTGCCAGCAAGACAACACAGGGAAGGAACAGTACCAGCACTCTCATCGTGCCACTCACTCACCAGGCGGACAAATTTCTTGCTCCAGTCGGACCGATACCACAGTTGGATTCACAGCGGGAATCACAGCGGGGTTCATCCGGTCCTCGGTCACTCCATCCCATCAACGGCTTTGCCAACCTGCTGGTTCCCGGCGGTAGAAAGTGCAGCGCGAGCGCAGCGATCCGCAGCCGTTTCGAGATCGACAAGTCAGTGAGGACCCTTCGCCGGTCCATCGTCGGTCTTGTACCAGTGGGAATAGATGCTGGTTCACAGGGTTACTGAACGATCCGCATCTGTCCGCCATTCTCCTGGGCGATGGCGCTGAACAGATCGATTCCAGCGGCGTAGTTCCCGAGGAAGATGGTGTCGATGCGATGCCTGTCCCAATTTCCCATGACGATCTCCGCCACCACCATCTCGGCATCGTTATTGCCGCTGCAAAACTGTCCTCCATCGCCGATCAAGATCAACCTTCGGGAATTGACCTCTTTCGACGAGGTGCGGAGAATTTGCAGTCCAGCATTGACTCCCAGAGAGATACAAGTCGCCCCCATCGGTTGCAGTTCCGAGAGAAAGGTGATGGCCAGCGAACGGGCACTGGGACCGGAGACGACCATCTGATCGTTCCACGGCACGATCGGAGTGGAAAATGCCACAATCCCCAGCTCTGCATTGCTGGATAGGCTTTGAATGGCGGTGACCATCTCTTGGAGCAGGGTGCCCCACTTGCCGCCGGTACTCATCGATCCACTGCGATCGATGACGAACAGGAACGCATCGGCCTCGTAGTGATGACCATAGAAGTGGATGATCTCGGCAATCTCATCTTGGTCCTGCAGCGACTGTCGCGATCCTCCCGACGGAAGGTCGAGAGGACGACGTACCGGAGGCTCTGCACCGAATGCAGTGAAAACCCACAATCCACTGAGTAACACGATCAATTTTTTCATCTTCTTCAGCTCGCCAGGCGGGCGATCTCACCGGGGCGGGCGAGTCACCTGTCAGTGCTCCTTTGACCCTCTTCGGCAATTTCGAGGCCACTCTGAAGAGCAATCGATGGATACACTCAGAATCGGCAATGGCGGTCGCAGGGAGTGATTCGTACGGGTATGCTGTTGCCAAGTTACGAAGATGGAGTCTGGACAGAATCCGATCGCCCCAGAAAGACGCAATGGCCATCGTCTCATTTCGACACACGAGCAGTGCCCTGCTGCTGGGAGCGCTACTGGGTCTGCTGAGCAGTTGGCCACTGACCACGCCGGCGGATCCACCCGTCGCCGTCATCGCCCACCAGGTGATGCAAGTGGTCGAAAGCCGCTACATCGAGGCTGTCGATGGCCCGCAGTGGCTGCTCGACGGACTTGACCAGGCACTCTCCCAACTCGATCGGCACAGTCGTTTCTTCCCGCCCGCGGAGGCGACCCGATTCGAACAGGAAACCGGCGGCATCCTGTTCGGGATCGGCATCATCATGAAGAAGAACGAAAGCGGTGGAGCCTCCATCGAGAAGGTGCTGCCGGAGGGGCCCGCACAACGGGCTGGAATCCTTGCCGGAGATCAGATCGTCTCCATCGAAGGGGACCGTTCCGAGGATTGGGAACTGGCGCAGATCTCGGCACGGATTCGCGGGATTCTCGATACCGAAGTCTCGCTCGGTCTGCGGAGAAACGGCACCGAACTGGAGATCACTGCTCGTCGTGCCGAGGTCCAGATCCCCAGCATCACCGAATCCGCGTTCTTCACTGCCGTGGATCGATCCACCCCCTCGATCGGCCTGATCCGTTTGCAACAGTTCCAGCCAGAGAGTGCATCTCAAATTCAGCAAGCGGTCGAGAAGATGATCGACTCCGGTGCCGAGGGAGTGATCCTCGATCTGCGAAATAACGGCGGAGGCTTGCTTCACGAGGCGGTCAAGATCGTTTCCTTGTTCCTGAAGGAGGGACAGACGGTGGTCTCGACCCGCGGTCGAACGGGCTCGGGTGATCACCAGGTCTTCCAGAACGAGGATGATGGTCCCTTCCTCGAGTTACCGCTGGCGATCCTGATCGACCGTTACAGTGCCAGCGCTTCCGAGATCGTGGCGTCTTCACTTCGAGATCATCAGCGTGCGGTACTGGTCGGAGAGGTCTCCTTCGGCAAGTGGTCCGTACAGGACTTGATCTCCGTCGGCCGTGGCAAGACTCACTCTCTGGTGAAGTTGACCACCCAGTCGTTCCATGCCCCGCAAGGCCTCAGGGTGACCCAGGATGAAAACGGTGACCGGGCAGGAATCCAGCCCGATCTGGAGGTCGAGACCCCATCACAACAGCATCTCCAGTTGAGCAGCCACTGGCGCCAGCGCAGTTTTGATCGGATCGAAAACCCAGCAGAACTTACACGTCTCGCAGATCCCGATGGTTCGCTGGAGATCGACGAAATCGGCAACGGAGATCCGGTCCTCTCGGCGGCGATCCAATTACTTCGAGATGCCCCATCCCGAACAACTCTGCTGAACAACTCGACTCCCGTCTCGCAGAAGACGGAAAGTCCGGCCGCTGAGGAGACGCCACGATGAAGGTCCTGGCGATCGAAACTACCTGTGATGAAACCGCCGCTGCAGTGGTCGAGCGAGGCCCGGTGGTCCTCTCCGACGTGGTGTATTCTCAGATCGAGGAGCATGCACCCTTCGGTGGTGTGGTGCCGGAGATTGCCAGCCGAAGTCATGTCGAGCAGTTGACCGCGGTGATCGAGGAGGCGCTGACCCGCGCTCAATTGCACCCCTGCGATCTCGACGCCATCGCGGTCGCCCATCGACCCGGTCTGATCGGCGCCCTGATGATCGGGGTGACCACCGCCAAGGCTCTGGCCTGGTCGTGGGACCTCCCCATCATCGGCGTACACCACCTGCAGGCGCACCTTGAAGCGGCGGCGCTGGCGGGAGAAGAGATCTCCACACCGTACCTGGGTGTGGTGATTTCCGGAGGCCACACCGATATGCACCGCGTCGAAGAAGCGGGCCGCTCGAGGTGGCTCGGTGGCACTCGCGACGATGCCCTCGGTGAGGCCTTTGACAAGGTCGCCGCGGTGCTGGGACTGGGTTATCCAGGGGGTCCCGCGGTCGAACGTGCTGCCCTTCAGGGAAACCCGAAGGCGCTCCGATTGCCACGAACCTTGCTCGCTAAGGACTCGCTCGACTTCTCCTTTTCCGGCATCAAAACTGCAGTGCTGTATCGCTGGCGCGGCCCCAATGCGACATACCCGGGACGAGCTCCCGGAGCTCCAGAGCCGCAAGACATCTGTGCAGCATTCCAGGAGGCGGTCTTCGATGTACTGGCGGAGAAGATCCGACGTGCGTGTACACAAGAGTCGCTTTGCGAAGTGGTGCTCGGTGGCGGAGTCACCGCCAACCAGGCGCTACGGCAAGGATTGGCCCAAAGGCTGGGGAATCAGTTCCGACTGGTCTTTCCCCCCTTGCAGTTTGCCACCGACAACGCTGCAATGATTGGAGCCCTCGCCTTGCGACGGCTCGAGGATGGTCATCGAGACGACCTGGAACTGGTCGCGGAAGCGCAACCATGATGCAACATGACAATCTTGACCTCGATCATGACCGCCAGCAACGATGCGGATTTCCCGAGGTGGTCTACGGCGCGGGCAAGACTCCAGAGGAGATTGTTTCGGCTCTCACTTCCATTGCGGATCGAGCCAATATCGCCCTGGCGACCCGCGTCGATGATCAAGTGGGTGCTGACATCGCCAGTCAGATCGATGGTGCCCAGTGGCACCATCGATGTCGCTGTATCTCCATCGACCGGGAGAATCGTCAGCGGCAGGGTCAGGTCACCATCATCTGCGCCGGATCGAGTGACCTTCCGGTCGCCCAGGAGGCACGTTTGACCGCAGATCTCGCCGGAGCCTGTACCGAAGTGATCCCCGATGCAGGGGTCGCCGGCATCCACCGCATCCTCGCTCACGATAAGAATCTTCGAAGTTCCAATGCTCTGATCGTGGTCGCTGGCATGGAAGGCGCACTTCCTTCGGTGGTGGCGGGCAGGGTCGCCGTACCGGTGATTGCGGTCCCCACCAGCATCGGCTACGGCGCTGCCTTTGGCGGAATTACGGCTCTCCTGGGGATGCTATGCTCCTGCTCGGCGGGTATCTCCGTGGTCAACATCGATAATGGTTTCGGCGCCGGAATCATCGCGGCTCGAATCAATCGTCTCGCCTGCGAGGGAGGCCCTGCCAGTGGTCGGTGAGACCTTCCCCGCCCTGCCTCCTCGTCCGTTCGACGCCAACAAATCGACGATGGGATCGGTGACGGTGGTGGGCGCATCGACAGGTCTCAGTGGTGCCGCATTGCTGGCGGCTCATGCGGCGATTCGTTCCGGCTGTGGTCGAGTGACCGTCGCAGTCCCCGCAACCGTGGCAAATGTCGCCGAGGAGCAAAAACCGCTCGAAGTGATGTGCTGGAGCCCCCACGATGGAGAGTCTTGCTGGACTGCTACTGCCATCGAATCGCTACTGGAATCCCCCCACCCCGATTGCTGGGTCTTCGGCTGCGGTCTCGGCCGCGATCGGAGGAGCACTGCAGCGCTCGCCACCTGGCTCGAGGCCCGATCGAATCCGGCAGTGATCGATGCCGATGGATTGTGGCACCTGGGTGAAGATCCAGCGCTGATCGGCCAACTCGGCCAAGACACCATCTTGACCCCCCATGAGGGAGAACTGAATCGGCTGGCAGAAGTATTCGACCTGAAGGGTTTGCGACGAGAAGATCTCGGCACCACACTGCATCAGAGAAGTGGTTCAGTGGTGGTCGCCAAGGGCCCTGGCACCATCACCGTAGGACCCTCAGGGGTGTTTCCCAACCGCACTGGCAATCCGGGCATGGCCACCGCCGGCAGCGGAGATGTGCTGGCGGGAGTGATCGGAGCGCTGGTCGCGCGGGGGGATCCACCCGAGACTGCGGCCCGTAGAGGTGTCTGGCTCCACGGATACGCAGGCGACCTTGCCGCACGACGACGAGGCCAGGAATCGATGATCGCCGGAGACATCATCGAGATGCTGGGCGAGGCTTTTCAGAAACTGGAGGAGTGCCGATGAAGATGCCGATGGAACAGTGCCAGGTCGATGACTTCGAGGTGATCGAGAATGTTCACCTCGGGGAAGGGTGGTTCCGCCTCGATGTCGAAGCGCCCTCCATCGCATCGACGTCACGAGCGGGCCAGTTCGTCCAGGTCCGTATCGGAGCCACCGACGATCCACTGATCCGGCGTCCCTTCAGCATCTTCGATGTGGGACCGGAGCCGGGACCTGAGGCGACGATGCTGCGCTTGCTGGTGCAAAGAGTCGGTCCCGGAACCACCGCCATGACGCAGTTGTCCGCCGGAGATCGGATTCACCTGATGGGTCCACTCGGACACCCGATGCCACGACCCTCTCTGGGAGAGGACGGCGTCTTGCTACTGATCGGAGGGGGCATCGGTGTCGCCCCACTCTACTTCTATTGTCGCGAGCTGGCCGCAGAGGGATCACCGCTGAAGCATCAGGTGCTACTGGGAGCCCGCAGTTCCTCCCTGCTGATCGGCATCGAAGCCTTCCACAAGATCGGTGTCGAGACTCACGCGGCGACCGACGATGGCAGCAGCGGTTTTCACGGCAATGTCATCGAACTGCTCGAGGAGAAGCTGGAGTCCTTCTCCGATCTTGGCCAGGTCGCCGGCATCGGTTGTGGTCCTCACGGGATGAATCTGGCGCTGCGTGATATCGCCATCGAGCGCGATCTGGAATTCTCCATCTCCCTCGAGAATTACATGCCGTGCGGATTTGGAGCCTGTTTTGGCTGCGTCATCGAGGGTCCCGCCGATCAGCCACTGCGCTATCGCAGGGTCTGCGTCGAGGGTCCCTGCTTTCCGGTGCGGGAGTTGCCAGAGAAGTTCTAGCCGTACACTTCCGTTACGGCTACTCGACTCCCCCCCCTCGGGTGCTCCACCCGAGAGCCGCAGACTCTGCAGAATCCTCCCCCGATGCCGCCAGAAGCGTATCTATTGGTGACGGAGTCGCATTTCGCCGGGGCGATGGAGATTCTCGGCCCGCTCCCGATGCTAATACTGGCTGCTTTCTGGCCACAATATTCGGGTCAGCCGTTCTTCTGGAAGTCAGTCCCTCGATTGGCTATGGTGTCTCCGGCAAGGAACGGCATTTGTCCCGGTGTGAGTCGGAAGAGATCTGCTGAATTGTGCCTTTGACTTGTTGCCATGATCGGCTGCTGAAGCATCGAATGCTGTGTCGATGGTATGTCGATGGTATGTCGATGGTGTGTCGATGGTGTGTCGATGGCGTTGCGCCGTCACGGTGTTACTGCGGGTGCCGTTGCCAACGGTGATGTTGCCAAAGGTGATACTGGGATCGGATTCGTACGAGTTTCAGATCTCGCAAAGTTTGTACTCCGGAGGGGCATCGGCCCCCTCGATCCTGATGCGCCGGGAGAGTGAACCCCTCTCCCGGCTTTTTTCATCGCCGGAACAGAGTCATTCACTCCACTGACCCGGTGAGGTCTCAGGTGTGACGGAGCCATCGAGCGGCTCCTTCTGACACCCACTCGCCAAACTCTCGAGCTCCTTGGAAATCGCCGCAGACAACACACGGCACCCCTCCGCAGTCACCACCACCATATCCTCGATGCGAATCCCGAAACCCTCTTCTGAGATATAGATCCCGGGTTCGACGGTCACCACCATCCCCTTCTGAAACTTGCGGAAGGGTCCGACATCGTGCATATCCATCCCCACGTGATGACTGGTACCGTGAGGAAAATAAGCGGAATAACCCGCCTCTCGAATCACCGCTCGAGCGGCGGCGTCCACATCGCGAGTGGTCGCCCCGACACGAACCGCAGCGATGCCTGCTTGCTGTGCGCGCCAGACCACCTGATAGATCTCTCGCTGTCGATCGGTCCATTTTCCGTCGACCGGAACCGTTCTCGTGATGTCGGCGGTGTACGGACCACAACGAGTTCCGACATCCATCCGCAACAGATCTCCCGATTGGACCGGCCCATCATTTTTCATCCAGTGCAGGCAACAATTATTCTTGCCACTACCGACGATGGAAGGAAACCCGGGTGCCGGAGATCCCAGTCGGCGGAACTGCGCCTCGATAGCGGCCTCGACTTGACACTCGTTGCCACCGGCGATGGCCGCTGCCGCACCGGCGCGCAGCCCCACCTCGGTGCGCTCGATGGCAGTCTCGAGTTGTTGCACTTCCCAGTCGCTCTTGATCTGTCGCAGCGGATGGACCACCTCGCTGGCATCGAGGAGTGACCCCTTCCAGCCAGAGCGGCGCACCGACTCCAACCATTCAGGTTCGAACTAACGCGGCGGCGAGAATCGTGACCACTTCCCTTCGGCGAGCCACCGTTGGGTGATCCATGACTGGAAGTCCGCTAGCGGACGGGTCTCCTCGACTCCGGTGGACTTCCTGGCCACATCCCCAGGACTGGCTCGAGGACCGTGCCACTGTTCCCAGGAAGGATCACTGGCAGGCAAGAACAGGATGCTTCGAGGAGGATCCTGATCGGAATCGATGGCGAGGATCGCACCTTCGCAGCGCAGGCCGATCAGATACTGCGAATCACGGCTGACTTCGATCCCCCCGCTTCGACCACCAGCACTGCACCCTGCAAGGCACTGGCGACCAGGGAACGACGGCTGGCGAGTTCCTCGGCGGCGGGCCCGGGGTCGGCAGCGAAGGCGGAAAGGACGGTGAATCCACCTGGCCAGAGGAGAGTACAAAAGCAGAGGCAGCGGAGGGTACAGAGCGAATTCATGAGTTCACTCGGCCTGTTCCAACCCATCGATGCGAGTCGCCAGCTGGAAATCAACGGCGGTCAAACCATCGACCGAATGGGTATAGATCTTCACTCCTACCCGGCCCCAACTCAGTTCCAGGTCCGGATGATGGCCGAGAGCCTCCGCCACCGCACCGATCCTGTGGATCCGCTCGAGAGCCGAGACGAAATCGGCAAAGCGATAACTACGAACCAGGTGATGCCCCTCCTCGACTCGCCAGTCGGGACGACTCTCCAGCCAGTTGTCGATCTGCTCCGATGAGACCTTTGTCTGCCGATCGACGGCGGGAGCAGGCTCCTCGGGAGAAGTCTCGTCAGCGGGTTGGCCGAGATTCATGGCAGTCTCCTGAAACTGGATCTTGGGGGCGATCCTTGGGCAATCCTTGGGCGATCCTTGGGCGATCCACGAGTGCTAGATCAGCACCCTGACAGGTCAGTCAGTATAGTCATAATATCACCGATAGTAAGGACTTAAGCCAAAACCGGTGGCTCCCCTTAGCCGCCCAAAGGCCGACCTGGCCAGATGCGGCCAGTTAAATCGATCGAATTCCGTGAAATCGCCTGTTAAGCGCTGTTTCTCGATTGGCATACACCTTGCATACAAACTGATGCAGATATTGAATTCGTACAGATCGAATCGGCTCAGGATTACCTGCAGTGCAGGTCTGGCAGTTTCGCCTTGTTATGCAAAACTCGTTTATTCAATCCGCACTGTGCGTTTATGTCAGTGCGATTGCCTCTGGTCACCGGCAGGGGTTTGAGGAGGGACAGGGATGGCCCTCTTCGACTTCGGCGACCAGGGGCTATTATTTTATCTTCCTTTATTGCGCCCCCCCTTTGCCCCTCTCCGACTGCCCCCTTCCTCGCTAGATCATCACCGTTGGCATCTGTACCCTTGATGCAACGGGCTCAATACCCTGGGAGGGAATGGATTGACTGCTCTTCTCGAACTACCCACTTTGGTTCTCAATCGAGCGTGGATGCCGATCCACACCCTACCGGCAAGGCTCGCCATCGGCATGGTCGCGCGGAATGCGGCACGAATCATCGATCCCGAGACCTATTCGGTTCATGATCTCCAATCGTGGCATACGATTTCGCAAGGCAAGAAGTTGGTCGAGGGACTCTCCATCCGCTCCGAAACTCTTTCCCTGGCTCCTCTCGAGGTGATCGTTCTCACCTGCTATTCCGGGGTCGGTGATCAAACCGTCACCTTCTCTCGACTCAACCTGTACCGCCGCGATCGAAATACTTGCCAGTACTGTGGCGATCGCCCGGGTACTCGAGAATTGACCATCGATCACATCTTGCCACGCAGTCGTGGAGGCAAGTTGAGCTGGGAAAATTGTGTTCTCGCGTGTGTCAGTTGCAACAAGCGCAAGGCCAATCGAACCCCGGAGGAAGCACAGATGGATCTGCTGTCTGAACCGAGCCAGCCGGACTGGCGAATGATCCGGCGGATCCCCCCCCGGCCGATCTGGTCATCGTGGGAGAAGTTCATCAGTGACGCCTACTGGAGGCAAGAGTTGATCGATTGAGGAGAGGGCCAGTGGGTCGATCCTCCCGACGGTTGCACTGGGATCCAGTCCTACTTCTCGGAGTGGGATCTGGCGCAGTAGATGCGCCCGTGGGGCTTGACCCGAAGGCGCCCCACCAGAGCGCTGATTTCTCCGAGGGGCCGGATGCCCCGATCCCCATCATCGACCGGAAGTTCGGCGGAAGCTGCGAGATCCGGTGGAGGAGCCACCACGTCGGCCATCGGATCGAGGCTCGGATCCGAGTCGCGTAGTTGTGCCACCCGCTCATCGAGCCACCGTACCACCTCCTCAACACTCTCTCCCTCGACGATTTCATCGGTGGCACGATGATGCTTTCGATGAAGGATTCGACACGCATCCAGATGGCCGGGAGCGCCTCGATCTCGAACCGCTTGCTGGAGCAAGCCGTGGATGCGCGGATCATCCCAGCGCTGGTACTCCTCCGGCGAATCGGGATATCGTCCGAGAGGGATCACCGCCCGCAGAAAATCGAGCAGATGGCGATCGAGGATCCGGCGGGTGTGATGAAAGTAAACCTGGGTGAACATCGAGAAGCGTGCCCACTGCATTCCCTCTGCTGCGAGGACACCCCCTCGCTCGATTCCGAGCCGCACTCCATCCGCAGTCTCGATCGGTTGCAGCGTGTGGAGGATTCGCGGCAGATCAAACTGACCGTACTGAACGCCAAGGCCTTGTGAATCACGCAGCAAGTAATCCATTCGATCCGCTCCAAAACGACCACACACCAGTGAGCGAATGAAGCGAAGATCCGCAGGGAGTCGACGATCCGCAGGATCGAGTACACGCACCACTGACGGGTAAAGGTCGTCTCCGCGAATCGCCATCGGTTGCGCCACCTGTGGATCTTCCAGCAAGGCACAGGTCATCTCCTCGTGCCCTCCTCGCGGCAGTAACTGCTCGGTGACGTGAGAAAATGGAGCGTGGCCCAGATCGTGCAACAGCGCCACGTGTCGAGCGATTCGCAGCAGGCGTACCCACTGCCTCTCATCGGCGACAAGACCCAGCGGAGCGAGCAGACGATCGAGACCGAGACGACCTCGCATCTCCTCCAGCAGCCGGGTGGCCACCTCGAGGGTACCGAGGGCATGTTCGAAGCGGCTGTGGCGAGCACCGGGGTACACCCGATCGGTGAGCCCCAGTTGCGAGATCGATCGCAAGCGCTGGACCGGTGCACCATCGAGCAGCGGGAGGTCTTCCCGTTCCAGACGAATCAGGCCGTGAACCGGATCTCGAATCGCTTCCGACAGGATCAAAACGACCCCCCCTCTCACACCTCAGCATGAGGTGAGGAAACCTCTTCAGCAAGATGGGACGGCGGTTATCCTCAGGGCAAAGGAGTTACGTGAGCGGCAGCCACTATTTTCACCACCAGCATCTCTGTCTCGACGGGATCGAACTGGGGTTCGCTGCGATCTGGCACGATGACCAGTTGCTGGCCACATCTCTCAGCCCCGATGAAGATCGAGCCCGCCAACAGTGTCAGTTACAGGCCGGTTCTCCCCGATTGAAGCGGGCTCCCTTTCCGCAGCCGCTGGAGCAGGACATCCGTGCGGCCATGGCGGGACAGCCGGTGGTCTGGCACTACCCGGCCAGCCCACGGATCGGTACTCCTTTCGAGCGTCAGGTGTGGCAGCAGATGGAACAGATCGTGGTGGGCTCGACACTCGAATATGGACAGTTGGCCCGCCGAATACAGCGACCGGGTGCCGCCCGGGCAGTCGGCAGCGCCTGCGGAAAAAATCCGCTGCCCTTGAGGGTTCCCTGCCATCGAGTGGTCCAGGCGGGGGGCCGTCTGGGTGGATTTACCGGCGACCTTCGGGTGAAAGCGCTCCTCCTTGCGAGAGAATCCGCAACCTCGGAGCGTGACCCGAAGACATGAACATGTGATGCAAGGCTTCGCGCTCCTTGCCTTGCTTGATGTAGAGCTGCGCCAGCAGACGGTGGCAGGATGTGCGGCCCGGATCGCCCTGCAGGGAGAAGAAGAGGCACTCCGCCGCCAGATCCTCGATACCATCTTCCAGTAACAACAGTGCGAAGCGCTCCCAGGCCGCAGAGCAGGCAGGATCCGCTCTCAGTAGTAAGGCCAGGTCAGATCGGGCTTCCGCCAGCATCCCCGATTCCTGAAGAGCACAGGCGACCTCAAAGGTGCCACTGGGAATCCCTGACTGTCGCACCAGCACCTGATGATCCCCGAACAGGGAATAATGCTCCAGGATCAGGCCGTCGATATTTTCCGCAAAGGGAACCAGAACATGATCAACATCCGCATCGATGGTGGCTCTTCGATGAGTGCCACCGACCAGACCGTGAGCCCAGCGACCACCGACCGCTGCGCCGGGTGGGAGTAGCCGTTCCAGCCCTTCTCTCGACCTCTGCCAGTGCTCATCTTCGTGGGAGATGCGGTGCAGGTTGAGGGGCAGACAGAACGCCACCGTCGCCGCCACCGCAAGCCACACCCCCTGCGACCGTTTCATTCCAGAGCGAATCGCCAGGACGATGGCCAGTCCCACCACCGACAATCCCATCGACATGGCGACACGGACCTGGGAGTCGGCACTCCCCGATGAAGCGAGGGAAGCCACCAACAAACTGGTGACCACGAACAGGGTCAACGCCAGACGAGGTCCAGTTCCCGCCAGAGTCGCAGTGGCGATCACCGTACGCCCGCGCGAAGCGAGCAGGTCGATGGTGAGGAGGATTCCGATCGGAATCAGTACGACCAACGGGAACACCGGCAGGGTGCCCGACAGCAGCCACGGTAACAAACCAGCCACCAGAGTCATTCGCATCGGACGGAACTGCGAATCTCGACCACGAGGGCCGGCGATCAACACGGCGAGGACAGTCAACAGCCAGCCCGGATCGGATCCGAAGATCGACGGCACCGCACCGCTTCGATAGAGGTCGGTACAGCCAGTCATTCCAGTGGCCAAACTGATCGGATCCGCACCCATCTGACGCAACGACAACAAGATGGCTGCAGCCAGCAGAGTCAACACCCACCCCTCCGGGCGTAGGTGACGAGGAATCGAACGGCGCACTCCTTCGATCCAGCAGGCGGGTGCCACCACCATGATCAGCGGGCTGATACCCCATTGCAGCAATGCACAGAGGAATAAGGCCACCCATGGAGCAGGCTTCCAGCGAGCGCCGGCAAACAATGCCAGTGCCAGCACCGAGAGAGCCGCCAGTGGAACCGTGTTGGGAACGCTGGCCCAGGGCAAGAGTGTCGGCTGCAGTGCCACCACCAGTGCCGCCAGGATTCCTACCGCCTCACCTCTCCGCCGAACCAGCGCAAAGGCGACCAGTAACAAACAGCCGATCAATGGGATCACCGAGAAGACCTTGAGGGAGTCGAAGCCATCGCCGAAGAAATCCATCGACCAGCCGACCATCGAGGTCAAGATGGGTGCATCTACGCTGGCCGGAACTCCCGCATCGAGGCCGTAGAATTCAGCACGTGCATGAGCGAAGGGCCAGGTACCCGTTTCCGGATACACCGAAGCGACACCCGTCGGCAGATCAGGGTCACCGGTAGACTTGCCACTGAGAAGAATGGCCATACAGATGACAAGCGCCAAGGCCAGTCCAGCCATCGGCATCCTTGGAGTCGGCCTCCTCGATGTCGGACTCCACTGCATATTCACGGAGCATCAGATACGATGCGGGAGCGAATCCCTAATTTTTTCGAGCGGTAACGAAGTTGTCGGTAGGAGACCCCGAGTAATCGGGCTGCACGGGTCTGATTCCCCCCGGTGCGCTCCAGTGCCTGAAGAATCAGCGAGCGCTCCGCCTCTTCCAGGTATTGTTCCAGCTGGCAGCCCTCCTCGGCCAGTGCGATCGTGCCAGTACCGTTGGAGGCTGTCACGACCTCCGTCACTGGTTTCGAGCTCAACTCCGAACTCTCCGGCAGGCGAGTCGAAGAACCGACAGTCGCCAGATCAAACGCCTCGATCAGACGTCCACGGGCAAGAGCCACCTGCCGCTGGATCACATTTTCCAATTCTCGGACATTGCCGGGCCAGTCGTGATCATGCAAGACCTGCCATGCCTCATCCGTGAGGCCATCGATGGTCTTGCTCATCTTCTCGGCGTGACGACGCAGGAAGTGTCCCGCCAGCAGAGGTAGATCGTCTTTTCTCTCTCGAAGTGGTGGCAGGTGTAGTGGGATGACATTGAGTCGATAGAACAGATCTTCCCTGAATCGTCCCTCCCTCACCTCCTTGGCGAGATCCTTGTTGGTCGCGGCGATGATACGCACATCGGTGGAAATCTCCTGATCTCCACCCACCGGGATCACCTTGCGTGATTCGAGTGAGCGAAGAATCCGCACCTGGGTCGCCAGGCTCATGTCTGCCACTTCATCGAGAAAAAGAGTGCCGCCGTCAGCGCTGAGAAACACACCCTTTCGTTCCTCGACAGCACCGGTGAATGCTCCTTTGACATGTCCGAACAGTTCACTCTCCAGCAACCCTTCAGTGAAGGCAGAACAATTGACGGCGACGAATTGTCTCTGGCGACGCTGGGAGCCGTCGTGGATCGCTCGTGCGATCAATTCCTTACCACAGCCACTTTCGCCGGTGACCATCACTGTGGAATCAATCGGAGCGACTCGTTCAACCACATCGAGCATTTCTCGCATCACCGGAGTATTTCCGATGAGACGTCGGACCACCGGCTGATTCGTGGCCTCGGTCTGATCAGTGGTAGCGGCCATCGCTCTACGGACGGCACCCCTCACGTCATCGTTCTGGAATGGCTTTCGCAGGAAATCGAATCCTCCTCGACGCATCGATTCGATGGCCACATCTGAGGTGGAAAATGCGGTCATCACCAGGATCGGCATCGCTGGAGCCACCAATCTGGCAGCCTCCAGTAAGTCCATTCCATCGAGTCCGCCCATTCTCATGTCCTGGATGAAGATGCGCGCTCCACGGGTCTGGAGGATTTCCATCGCCTCCTCTCCTGACGCAACACACTGCACCTGATAGCCCTCATTGGAGAGGACGATTTCAAGGAACTCGCGCATACTCTGCTCATCGTCTGCGACCAGGATATCGAGTGGAATGGATGGCATCAGATGACTACTTTCGCAGGAGTACGAGTCGCTGTGGGCAGTGCCGCTTGAAAGGTCGTGCCAGTTCCGGGTTGGCTCTTCACATCGATCCAGCCACCGGCCGATTCGAGGATTTTTCTCACCAGAGCCAGTCCCAGTCCCCCCTCACGGGTCTTGGTCGAGACAAATGGCAAGAAGGCTCTTTTTTGTAGTTCAACAGACATACCAGCACCGTCATCCGAGACTTCGAGCAGGACATGATCATCTCGCTGTGAGCAGGAGATCTTCAGTTGACCCGCTCCCGCCTCAATGGCGTTGATGACCAGATTACGAATCACCTGATGAAGAGAATCTGCATCTCCGAGAACTCGCGAATCCTCTTCGAGTTGGCGGATCACGGTGAGATCCCTGGCATCTTGCCGCTGACCGATCGACTCGAGCACTTCCTCGATAACAGCGTTCAGATCCACCTCGGTGGATTGTTCGACCCGACGAGATCGAGAGTATTCGAGGAATCCATCGACGGTTCGGTCGAGCCGATCCGATTCTCTTCTGACGATGGTCTCCATTCGCTGCGCCTGCTCGGGAGGCAAGGTTCCCGAAACCAGTTCCACTGCCGCTCCCCTGAGAGAAGCGAGTGGATTGCGGATCTCATGGGCCAGTCCAAGAGCCAACTCTTCCAGTGCTTCCAGGTGTTGGAGCCGGGCTTCCGCTTCGATCGCCCGCAGCTCGGAGCTGCGATCGGTGAACACTGCCACTCGCAATCCTCCGTCGATCACCGTGGTTCGCACCTGGAAACTCTTCTTCAGTCCGACTCTGGGAGACCAATCGATGCAATGACCGAAATGGCCCGACTGGCTGAAGGCGAGGCAGAGCTCCTCATCCGTGGATCGGCGTAGAAGTTCTGAAAGTGGCTCTCCTCGCCAATCATCTCCCTCGGGAAACTCGAGCAAGGTTCGGGCGGCGGGGTTGGTGCGGATCACACGCCCCTTCAAATCTGTGACGATGATGCCCTCCTCGAGTGCATGAACGATTCGATCATGTTCCTCTTCGAGAGCCCTCCAGCGATGAGTCAACCGACCACTCAAGATGGCGACTCCGTGCAACGCCAGAGCCATCGCCATCCAGGACGCGGCTCCCTGACTGATGGTTTCTGCGTTCGACGTCTGGGAGATCAAAATGGTGGCGGCAGCCAGCACCAAGGAAGCCACGGTGGCTCGTAGTACTCCGGCTCGGGTCCCCCGTCTCGCTCCGGTGATGACGATAACCACCGGCAACAGGGGAGCAAACGGTGATGCGACTCCGCCGGTGATCGACACCAGAGCCAGGGAAGCGATCAGGTCTACCGTTTCCTGGCGCAATCTCATCTCGGGGAAGAGTAGAGTCAGAAGTGCACATGTGGCCCAACCGAACAGGACCAACGACAGTAACCAACCGCCACTACCGGTCGGCAGCATCGCCGTCAGGCCAAATGCCATCATCGGGATGCCCGCATGGATGACGATGTTCAGTGGTCGTTCCTGTGACATTTCTCTACTCCCGGTCGGGGAATTACTTCCCCATGTTTCCAATCATTCCAAGCAGCGGCAAGAACATCGCAATGACCATCGATCCGACGACGGCGCCCATGATGCAAATCAAGAAAGGCTCGATGAGCGAGGTCAGTTGCTTGACTGTCGCGCGAACTTCTCGGTCGTAGAACTGGGATACTTTCTCGAGAAGTTGTTCGAGAGAGCCAGATCGTTCACCGATGCTGATCATGCGAGTGACCATCGCAGGAAACTGTTTCGACCTTGCCAGGGGAATTCCCAGGCTCTCTCCCTGGCGTACGGATTCGGCAGCCTCCTCGATCGCACGGGCATAATGAACGTTTCCGATGGTCGAACCGACGATCTCCAGAGCTCCCAGAATGGGAACTCCACTGCGGATCAGTGTTGCAAAGGTCCCACTGAATCGAGATATGGCCGTTTTCTGAATCAAGGGACCAAAAACTGGGATTCTGAGGAGCAGCCAGTCTCTGACATAGATCCCCTTCGATGTTCGAACGGCTGCCTTGTAGGCAGCAAACATTCCACCGATTCCGGCGGCGACCAGGAACCACTTGGAAGAGATCACGTCGCTGAGGGCCATCATGAAAACGGTCAATTTCGGCATCTCTTGATCGAGGCCGTCGAACATCGTCTTGAACATCGGAAGCACACCAACCAGCATCCCGACGCTGATGAACAGGATGATGAAGAGGCTGACCACTGGATAGGTCATTGCGGATTTGATCTCTCCCTTGAGTTCCTCCGCCTCTTCCATGTGGGTCGCAAGTCGATCGAGCACATGATCGAGTTGCCCGCTGACCTCTCCTGCCCGAACCATGTTGACGAAGATGTCATCAAAAACTTTGCCGTGACGGCCCAATGCGTTAGAGAAGTCTTTTCCCTGCCTCAAATCGGCAGCCACATCGCCGATCACACTCTTCATGGTTTCGTTTTCTGCCTGTTCCTCGATCACTTCGAGAGCTTCGACCAGTGGAATCCCGGACTGGAACATGGTGGCCAATTGCCTCACCACCGGAACAAGGTCCTTACGGCTAACTCTGGGCTTGAAGAAGGAGATCTCGGTGGAACCGAATCCTGAGAAGGAAACCTTGAATTTGCTCTTCTTCTTTCCAGTGCCTCCTTTACCGATGGAGGTCACCGTGAGTCCACGACGGCGCAGTTCCTGAATCGCTTCCGATTCAGTTTCTGCATCGACGGTGCCTGTGACCGATTTCCCCTGGGGGTTTCTGGACTTGTAATCGTACTTTTTCAAGGTCGTCTCCCGGGATCTAATCCCCCTGCGTCACTCGCAGGATTTCTTCCAGTGATGTTTTTCCACGTAATGCGTTGAGCAGTCCGGCGCGCCTCAGCGTCACCATTCCTTGCTCCAGAGCGATCTCTCGAATGGTCAGTGCTGATCCGCCCTCGACTACCGCTCTGCGAAGGTCATCGTTCATCGGCATCGTTTCGAGCAGAGCAAATCGTCCGCGGTAACCACCTTGACAGCGTGAGCACCCCACCGGTTCCCAGAGCTTGGCATCCTC
>Ga0302120_10000024_pt1 | contig 49199 bp, 49 predicted proteins | sample AG5_Bottom_MG_FD_203118 | JGI IMG/M metagenome (GOLD analysis project Ga0302120, IMG submission 203118) | Marine microbial communities from Western Arctic Ocean, Canada - AG5_Bottom | ecosystem: Environmental > Aquatic > Marine > Oceanic | place: Canada: Western Arctic Ocean | collected 2017-10-01 | reverse complement strand
CCGGCGGCAGCACCCATGGCCGCCCGCTCCGTCGGGCATCCCAGGCGCAGGGGCGCGACGATGGCGTGGTGGACCAGGATCTCGGAACGGACCGACATGCAGGCGCCCGGCGGCGCATGGTGGAGGTGGACCTGGCGGGACGAGACATCGTCGATCCCCGGGTACTCACCGCCATGGGACTGGTCCCCCGGCACCTCTTCGTGGACGACACCCGGGTCTGGCAGGCGTATGAGGATCGGGCGCTTCCAATCGGCCGGGGCCAGACGATCTCCCAGCCCTACATCGTCGCCTTCACCGCCCAGGCGCTCAGCGTGGCCCAAGGAGACCGGGTACTCGAGGTGGGCACGGGTTCTGGCTATGCCGCTGCGGTGCTGGCCGAGATGGGCGCTGCCGTCGTCACCGTGGAACGTGACCCGGACCTGGCCTCCAAGGCCCGGAGCCGCCTGGACGCCCTGGGGTACGGCCAGGTCGAGGTGGTTCATGGCGACGGAAGCATGGGACGTCTGGACCGTGCTCCCTTCGACGCGATCACGGTCGCAGCGGCTGCGCCGTCCGTCCCGGAGCCGCTGGTCACCCAGTTGCGGGTCGGCGGCCGACTGGTGGTCCCGGTCGGCGGCCGTCGATCCGGCCAGAACCTTCTCCGGGTCGTCCGAACCGGGGAAGGCACCGAGGTCGAGGACCTACTCCAGGTGGCGTTCGTCCCGCTCGTCGGCCAGGCCGGCTGGTCCGATTCTCAGATCGGCCCGAGGCGGGGTGCCCTGCGGCGGAACCACCCCCGGTAGGCGATTGCGACCATTACCGCCACCCCGATGCGGAGGACCGTCGTGAACTCCTCCGGGTAGACGACGCCCTCCAGGTAGCGGTCTATGAACCCGGACTCTCCTGTCTCGCTCCGCAGGCGGCGCTCGATGCTGGTGAGCGGACACGGAAAGCCGATGAGGACGATTCCCAGGGCCCAGGCGACGGCGACGACGTGCGGGTATATGGCCCTCGGCCAGCGCCACGCCAGGAACCCGCCGACCACCAGGTACACCAGATAGCCGAAGTGTGTGGCCATCACGCCATCGGCGAGCAGTCGGTGCAGCATTGGCGCCCTCGCTGTCTGAACGTGTTGCCCAACGGTAGCGTCCGCGGGATTTCAGCAGGGTCTGCGGAACCGTTCCGGGTGGACATCGGCGAGCACCAACCCGGTGTCGGCGACATGGTCGGACGGTCCGCCACCAACACGAACCACCTGTGAACCGGCGCAGGGACCACCTACGCCTCGTGCGGACCTCACAGCCCAATGGGCATTGCCGCCTGGATCAGCTGCCCGGTGGACGGTAGGCAACACCTGCCGCGATCTCCGCGGCAGCATCGAGTTCCTCAGGAGTGATCAGGGGCGTGAGGCGGACGTTGACCATCCCGGTGGAGGAAACAGCGAGGCTCACCGCTGCCGCCGAGGAAGTATCCGGCACCTCACACACCCCGATGATGTCGTCGGCGCCGTAGGCGAAGTAGAGGCACTCGACGGTCCCTCCGACAGATTCCAGCAATGCGGTCGCCTGGGCGATTCGGGAGGACCCTCCTTCTGCCAGGAGGCCCTTGGCACCCTCGGCTGTGTAACTACCTTGAAGCAAATAGTGGGGCATATCACCCTCCGCGGATCTCTGGCACGCCGACCCGGACCATCCTGTGGCGTCCGAACACCCTGTCACACACCCGTAATCAGGATCAACGACGCGGGCGGCGGTACTGCTCTGGGCAGTACCGGGCCGAGTGGTTCGTCTCGAGCGCGTCAGCCCTCGCCGAGGTAGGAGGCCCGCAACTCCGGGTTGGCCAGGAGGGCCTCGGCCGTGTCGTCAAGCACCACCCGGCCGGTCTGCAGCACCCATCCCCGGTCGGCGATGGACAGTGCCATGTTGGCGTTCTGCTCCACCATGAAGACGGCCATGCCGTCGGCGTGGATCTGCTGGATCAACTCGAAGTTCTGCTGCACCAGCGCCGGGGCCAGACCCATCGACGGCTCGTCCATGAGCAGGACCCGGGGCCTCGACATGAGCGCCCGGCCGATGGCAACCATCTGCTGCTCGCCACCAGACAACGTGCCGGCCTTCTGCGATAGGCGTTCCTTGACCCGTGGGAAGAGGTCGTAGATCTTCTCCAGGTCCTCGGCGATGCCGTCCTTGTCGTTGCGCAGGTACGCCCCCAGCTCGAGGTTCTCCTTGACGCTGAGGCGCTTGAAGAGCCGACGGTTCTCCGGGACCATCGTGACGCCGTTGATGACCCGGTAGCTGGTGGGCTTGTCGTTCACGACCTCGCCGTCCAGCACCACCTCGCCTGACGTGGGTGTGACCATGCCAAGAAGGGTCTTGAGCGTCGTGGACTTGCCGCTGGCGTTGCCGCCCAGGAGGCAGACCAGCTCGCCCGGGTAGATGGCCAGGTCCACGTCCTTGAGGATGTGGACGGCCCCGTAGTGGGTGTTGACCTTCCGGAACTCCATGAGCGCCGTGACACCGTTCTGATCGGTCATGCCTTGGCCTCCACCGGGCGGCCCAGATAGGCCTCGATGACGTTCGGATTCTTGGACACCTCTTCGTAGGACCCCTGGGCGATGGGCACGCCATGGTCCAGCACCACGACCCGGTCCGACACATCGCGAACCACCTTCATGTCGTGCTCGATCATCACGATGGTGAAGCCCCACTCGCTGCGCAGCCGGCCGATCATGGCCGTCAACTCAGCCGTCTCGACGGGGTTCATGCCGGCCACGGGCTCGTCCAGGAGGAGCAACTTGGGCTGGGTGGCCATGGCCCGGGCGATCTCCAGGCGACGTCGGTTGGCATAGGAGAGGGCGAAGGCCGGCTGGTCCAGTCGGTAGCCGATCAGTCGGTGCCCGAAGAAGCCGAGGACCTCCTCGGCCCGCTCCCGGATCTCCCGCTCCTCCTTCCTGAATGCCTTCGTCTGGAACAGCGCCCCGTAGATGAGCTGGCTGGTACGACAGTGCTGGGCCACCATGACGTTCTCGAGGACCGTCATGTTGGGGAACAACCGCACGTTCTGGAAGGTGCGGGCAATGCCCAGCGAGGTCACGATGCTGGGATCCAGTCCAACGATGGACTCGCCCTCGAACTCGATGTCGCCCTCCGTGGGGATCACGAGGCCGGAGATGGCGTTGAAGAACGTCGTCTTGCCAGCCCCGTTCGGGCCGATGACGCTGACGATCTCGCCCTCGTCGATGTGGAAGTTCAACCCCGACAGGGCATCCAGTCCACCGAAGGTGATCTTCAGGTCCCTGATCTCGAGAAGGCTCATTCCTCCTCCCCCCCATCGTCGCCAACGCCGTCGGCATCGGGCTTGTCGCCCTTCAACCAGGCGTCCTGCAGGAACTCCTCCTGGTGGAGTTCGCGGCTACGACGGGCGCTGGGCACGAGGCCCTCCGGGCGCTTCAGCATCATGAAGACGAGCAGCATGCCGTAGATGAGCAGCTTGTAGTTCTGGAACTCCTGGAGCAGGCCCGGCTGCTTGGGTCCACCCAGCACGCCGATGAGGACGAACGAGCCGACCATCACGCCGGCGATGTTGCCCATGCCTCCGACGATCACCACCACGAGGATGATGATCGAAATCAGGATCATGAAGCTGGTCGGGAAGATCGACCCGACCTTGGCGGCCAGCACGGCCCCGCTGAAGGCCGCCATCACGGCACCCACCACGAAGGCCATCAGCTTGGAATTGACCGTGTTGATGCCCATGGCCTCGGCCACCTGTTCATCCTCCCGGATGGCCATCCATGCCCGACCCAGGCGTGATGCCTGGAGCCGCCAGGAGACGTAGATGGCTATGGCACAGAAGAACAGCACCAGGTAGAACACCGACCGCGGGTCGGTTCCCTTCACCGTTGCGAATCCAAGGTCCACTCCCGGGATGTTGGTGATGCCCTGGGCGCCGCCGAAATATGGGCCCAACCAGTCCGACAGGAACAGCAGGCGGATGATCTCGCCGAACCCGAGGGTCACGATGGCCAGGTAGTCGCCACGCATCCTGATGACCGGTGCTCCGATCACCAGCCCGATGATGATGGCGAAGATGACCACGAAGATGAGGGCGAATCCGAAGTGCATCTCGGGAGCGAAGAACGGGCTGTTCGGCGAGGTCAGTACGGCGGTCGTGTAGCCGCCCACGGCGAAGAACGCCACATAGCCGAGGTCCAGAAGGCCGGCCAGGCCGACGACGATGTTCAGGCCCAGGGCCAGCAGCAGGAACAGGCCGACGTTGGCCAGCAGCTCGTTCATGATCTTGCCCAGGAACATCGGCAGCACGATGCACAGCACTGCCACCACGACGAACAGGATGATCGAGGCCTTCTGGCGTTCGGCTCCCTCCTTTTCCCGGTAGCTGGTGGTGAGCGCCTTCACGCGGCCGCTGGTGAGGACGGCCACGACGGCGATGACCGCTCCAGCCACGATCGTGGAGGTGAGCGTCAGCCCGCCCTTCTTGGCGTAGAGGAGGTCCGTCAACCAGTCGAGGCCGAAGCCCTCCGAGAGGTCATCGACCGCTCCCTCCAGGACAGAGAGGCTCAACAGGCTGAGTACCACGGTCCCCGACACTCGTCGCACCATCGCCGGCACGACGTGGGACGCCGCTCCGATCATGCCCAGCAACCCACAGGTCACGATCCAGGCCATGGCGCCGAAGCCGATTCCGTTCTCGTAGGTGAGGAAGCGGAAGAGCTTCGGGCTCCAGTTGAGCAGCGGATCCCGCAGGTTCCAGGAATCCAGCGCCACGATCAGCAACGTCAGGCAGGTGCCACCCATGATGCCGACCAGAAGGCCCGTGACCAGGTCGAACAGGCCCTGCTTGCGGGACTCGAAGCCCTCCAGGACCACCTGCGTGGCGGCGATCCGGCCGATCACGACGGGGATCAGCAGGATCGAGACGTACCCGAGGCTGAGATAACGCTCGATGATCTCCCGCCGGTCCAACTCGACGGGCATGCCGACCAGGCAGAGGGCGACCAGGATGCCGCCGCAGATGAGGCCCCAGCGCAGCACCCTGCGCCAGTCCTGGTCGATGGCCGAGGACGGCATGGTTGCGGTCACCCTGCTCATGCCCGCTCCTCCGAAGAGAGACGCTCTCCGAACAGCCCGGACGGCTTGAACAGGAGCACGAGGACCAGGACGGTGAAGGCCACGGCGTCCTTGAGCTGCGACACGCCCGGCACGCCCAGGGGTTCCAGGATGAGCAGCGGGGCGAGCGACTCGGCCGAGCCCAGCGAGATGCCGCCGGCCATGGCACCGCCCAGGTTTCCGATGCCGCCCACCACCGCAGCGGTGAAGGCCTTCACGCCGGGCAGGAAACCCGTCATGTGGGTGACCGACCGGAACATGAGGCCCCAGAGGATCCCGCCCACGCCAGCCATCGCTCCACCGACGGCGAATGTGGTGACGATGGTCCGGTTGACGTCGATCCCCATGAGCGAGGCGATCTCCTTGTCCTCGGCCACGGCCCGCATCGCCTTGCCGGTCTTGGTGCGCTCCACGATGTACCAGAGCCCCGCCATCGACACGGCAGCCACCACCAGCACCAGTAGGCGGGTGCCGGCGATCTCGAAGGTGAAGATCGAGCGCTGCTTGGACAACCACTCGGGGAGGCGGGGGTAGCCCTTAGCGCCCGGCCCGAACAGGCCCAGCACGAGGTTCTGGATGAAGAACGAGACGCCGATCGAGGTGATCAACGGGATGAGTCGCGGCGAATTTCGCAGCGGCCTGTAGGCCACCCTCTCCATGAGCACCGCCGTGAAGGTCGAGAAGAAGATCGCCATGAGCATGATCAGCACCAGGCAGAGCAGGAAGTTGGACTCCCACATCCCGTTCGCCGCGAACTTGTCGGAGGCGATGAACCCCGTCATCGCACCGACCATGAACACCTCGCCGTGGGCGAAGTTGATGAACCCGAGGACGCCGTAGACCATCGAGTAGCCGAGGGCGAGGAGGCCGTACATGGACCCCTGCGAGAGGCCCGACATCAGGAGGCCCTTGAACTGGTCTCCCGTGAGGCCCCGGGCGCCCGGGTTGCGCCACCTGGCGAACGGGTTGTCGGCATCGATCTGCTGCCAGACGAAGGCCAGCAGCCCGATCACGATCATCGTGACAAGGAAGACCCGGATGAAGGTGAGGAAGCGGTCGACGGCCACGAGTCGCTTCGCGGGCTTCGTCGATACGGCATGGGTTGACACGTGCGCTCCGTTGGCGTCCTCGGCAATGGCCAGACGGAAGGGTACCGGGCCGACCTCCCCGGCGTGTGCCCTCGGTCACCGACCACGACCTCCACCCGCCCTCGACCCGACCGGCGGCCACAACAGGCAGCGGCTCCGTCGGTACGCTCGCCACCATGCCCCACAGCACGCACCAGGCACTCGCCGACGAACGCAACGAGTCGGTCGAGATCTTCATCAACGGCGAGTTCTTCGCACGCCACGAGGCCCGGGTGTCGGTATTCGACAGCGGCTTCCTGGTGGGCGATGGCATCTGGGAAGGACTGCGCCTGCACCACGGACGGTTCGCCTTCCTGGACAGGCACCTGGACCGCCTGTTCGCCGGTGCGACGACCATCGACCTGGACATCGGCCTGAACCGGGACGAGGTTGCCGAGGCGCTGTACGCCACCGTCCGGCACAACGACATGCACGACGACGTGCACGCCAGGCTCATGATCACCCGGGGAGACAAGAAGACCCCCTCCCAGCATCCCTCCAACGTCGTGGGCGGCCCCAACATGGTGATCATCGCCGAGCACAAGGCCGCCGACCCGGCCGTCGCAGAGGCCGGCATCACCCTGTTCACGACGACGGTCCGCCGACCGCCGCCGGACACCCTCGACCAGCGCCTCAACTGCCACTCCAAGCTGCACGAGGTCATCGCCCTCATACAGGCGGTGAAGGCCGGTGCCGACGAGGCGCTCATGCTGGACCCCACCGGTGCCGTCGCCACCTGCAACGCCACCAACTTCTTCGTGGTGCGCGAAGGCGGGGTATGGACCTCGACGGGCCACTACAACCTGAACGGCATCACCCGCCAACTGGTGCTGGAGGTCGCCCCGCTCGCCGGCCTCACAGCCCATCAGAAGCCCTTCTCCCTGACCGACGTCTACTCGGCCGAGGAGGCCTTCGTGACCGGCACCTTCGGTGGCCTCACCCCGGTCGTCGAGATCGACGGTCGCACCATCGGCAACGGCAGGCCCGGCCCGATCACCGCGAGGCTCCAGGAGCTCTACCGGGCGGCCGTCGAAGCCGACGTCACCGGCGACTGAAGCCCCACACCACATGACGATTCGCATCAACTGCTGGTCCGGCCCCCGGAACATCTCCACGTCGTTCATGTACGCCTTCCGGCAGCGGAGCGACACGACGGTCTTCGACGAGCCGATCTACGCCCACTACCTACGGGTCACCGGACGGGAGCACCCGGGCCGCGACGAGGTGCTGGCCAGCCAGGACCCGGACGGCGAGGCCGTCGTCCGGGACCTGATCCTGGGCGAGCATCCGACACCGGTCGTGTTCTTCAAGCAGATGGCCCAGCACTTCGTGCAGTTGGACCGGGCGTTCCTGGATAGGTGCAGGAACCTCCTGCTGATCCGGGACCCGGAGAGGGTCATCACGTCGTTCGCCAAGAACGTGGCGGACGTGAAGGTGGCCGACACCGGCCTGCCCATCCAGGTGGAGCTGCTGGAGTCGATCCTGGCCGACGGCGGTGAGCCCATCGTCATCGACGCCACCGCCCTGCTGGCCGCCCCCGAAGCCACCCTGCGAACGCTGTGCGACCGCCTGGACCTCGAGTTCGACACCGGGATGCTGTCGTGGCCTGCCGGACCCAAGCCCGAGGACGGCGTGTGGGCCGGGCACTGGTACGCCAGCACCCACCGCTCCACAGGCTTCGCTGCCGGCCGACCCAGCACCGAACCGGCACCGGCACACCTGGCTTCGGTGGTCGCCGAGGCGAGGCCGCTCTACGACCGCCTCAGCGAGTTCGCTCTCCACGCCTGAGGCCCACCAGCGGCCCGGCAACCACCCGGCCCGTGCCAGACTCGCCGACATGGCATGGATCCGGACCGTTCCCGATGACGACTGGGCCGAGGACGACGGCCTCGCCGACCTCTACGGCCGGGTGGTGGACTCGACCTTCGGCCGGGTCGACCGGATAATGGCCATCCACTCGCTGAACCCCGCTGGGTTGGCCGCCCACGACGGGCTCTACCGCTCGGCGATGTCGGGCACGGGAACCCTCCGCAAGGTCGAGCGGGAACTGGTGGCACTCGTGGTCAGCCTCGAGAACCAGTGCCACTACTGAACCACCCACCACCGGCGCGGTCTGCGCCGACTCCTGAAGGACGACGACCTGCTGGCCGCCATCGAGGCCGACTGGACCAGTGCTCCGCTGACCGCACGGCGTCGGGCGATGATCGGCTACGCAGTGAAGTTGACCTGCAGCCCCGGCGAAATGGAACAGGCCGACGTGGCGGCCCTGCGGGCTGCCGGCTTCAGCGACCGCGACGTGCTGGACATCACCGAGGTGACCGCCTACTACGCCTATGCGAACCGCATCGCCGACGGCCTGGGCATCACGATCGAGGAGTGGATCCCGGAGGGCTGACCCCTCAGGCCGGATCGGGGGCGCCTTCTGACGCCTCCACCGTTCCGTCCACCTCGACGGTCACCACCGCACCGTCCTGGAGACCGTCCAACTCCTCCTGGGCGAGCACCACCACCGGCATCAGCAGCCCGTAGACCTCGTCGGCGGCAATGGCGCCGAGGGCGATGATGTCATCACGTTCGGCCATCAGGATGGCCGCCGGCGCCGTCCCCGCCCGGACCGCCTCGCAGATGACGCTGCTACCGGAACTGGACCCCCGACCGAACGGCATGACCAGCACGCGACCGGTCACGATCTCGCCGACCTGGGGGTGGCGCTGGTCGATGATCCGACCCCCCACCGTCTCCATCCCTCCCCAGAAGCTGAGTGGCTCATCGAGGCGCAGTACCTCGCCGGTCGCTGTACCGGCGACCAGCACCAGCGGCATCGATTCCTGCTCAGGCATCGGCCCAGATGCCCTCGTCGCGGACCACACGCCCGACCATCGCCGACTCCACGCAGTCCTCGGTGCTCCCGAAGACGACCTCGAGACCGAGGTTCCCGGGGGCGTAGTAGGCCCACTTTGCGGAATCGGTCATCGCCGTACCGGTGACGTCCTGAATTATCGGCGTGAAATAGGTACAGGTGTCGGTCACCACGATCACCCCGGCATCGGCCAACCTGTCCGCCCAACCCCTCAACTCCACCTCGTGGAGCACGTCACGCCCGGTGGACACGAAGAACGCCACGCCGTCGTCGATCCTCCGGTCGCCCAGCAGGTCGACCAGCCGCCCGATCTCGGCGACCGAATAGTGCGGCGTGCCGAGGCTTACGGTCCGGAGGTCGTCATCGGTGGTCGTGGAGAGCCGGTCCCGTGCGTCACGAAGGTCTGCCGCCGTGACCGTGACCTCCTCGACCGGTTCGTTTCCGGCCAGGGCCGCCTCCAGCGTCGGGGCCTCGGGCGTACTCCCGACCATGTGGAACATCCCGACCGAGCCGGTCGATGCCGACGCCGCTCCCAGCGCCTTGAGCCGATCCTCGGACACACCGGGCTCCAGGCCGTCGATCACCGGAACCGCCTTTCCGACCAGTCGGCCGATGAGGCCACCCAGCACCGGATAGAAGACGTCACGCTCCACCAGGTCGGCGGACACGCCGACAAGGCGGATGACCAGGGTGGCCCGGCGGTGCTCGTCAAGGTGGAGCCCGGCGGCCGGTGCCCGCCCGGTGACGGCACAGCAGATGTCGGCGAAGTCGCCGTAGCGGTTGGTACGGGCACCCAGCACCGAGTTGGCGAACACAATGGCGTTGGACTCCGCCCAGGCGATCTGCTCGCCGAACCCCGGCCGGACCTCCAGCTGGTAGGGCGCACAGGTCCAGGTCGGGCGACAGCCCATCTCCTCGAAGCGCTCCATGAGCCGCCGGGACAGCCTCGCCTCCTCAGGGTCACCTCGGGCGTGCTCCGGGTGCAGCAGGTCCAGCGAGGACACGTTCAGCGTGGTCGGCACGACGACCCTGGCCCCGTCGTCAGCCAGGCGGTTCGCGAAGTCGAGGACCGCCTGGCCGTGGTAGAGGCAGGAGTCGATGTGTGCGCCGGTGATGTCGATGAGCTCGTCGGCCCCCATGGCGGCGGCCAGACGGGTCACCACGCGGCTGGCCATCTGCTGGGCCGGGCCCTCGAGGCCTGCCAGTCGCGCCTCGTCGCGTTCCTCGAGTCGGAGTGTCACGCCACGGATGGTAGACCCGCCCGAGCGCGAGGATCGTGGCGGTCAGGCGTCGTAGCGAACTGCGGACGGACGGGCCGTCAGCAGTTCGGATTCTCCTCGGGCTCCTCAACAGCCGACACCATCTCGTCCACCAGGAGCTCCTGGCCGACGAAGAGGAGGTTTGGATCGTCGATGTCGTTGAGGGCCATCAACTCCTCGACAGTCGTGTCATGGCGCTTGGCGATCTTGGAGAGCGAATCGCCGGGCAGGACCGTGACGATGGCCGTCTCGACCCGGTCCCCTGCGGCGTCGGCATCGGCCCCGGCCCCGGCCTCAGGATCCTCCAGTACGACCACCTGGCCGACGAAGATCTGGTTGGCGTCGCAGAGGCCGTTGATCCTGACCAGGGCATCGACCGTCGTGCCGTAACGCTTGGCGATCTTGGAGAGCGAGTCGCCCTTCTCGACGGTCACGGACTCCGGAACGTCCGCCAAGGCCACCGTGGTGGTCGCCGGCACGACTGTCGTGGCCACCGCCACCAGCGTCGTGGCGACGGTCGGCGTAGTGGTTGTCGCCGGCGAGTAGTCCGACGAAGCCGCAGTGGTGGTGACGAACATTCCGGTGGTGGTCGTCTGCACCACGATCGGCCCGTCGTCGGAGCCCCCACATGCGGTCGCCACGACGGCCAGGACCAGCAACGGAAGCAGGATCAGGCGCATGGTCGGACTATAGGTGCGAGCATGCGGCTGGCCGGGTACCCCTGACCGAATCCCAGCGCCGCCGTATCCCCGATCCGGTCAGGCCTCACCACCCGGTGAGGACCACGACATGTTGTCGACCGGCGATTCCCGGCCGAAGGTCTGAATGGTCCCGTCCAGACGGTGGAAGTCGGATGCCTCGTCGGCATAGATGGCCAGGACGGCGACCAGTCCGGAAGGCTGGTCGATGGTTCCGGCAGCGATGGAGAGAATGTCCGCCTTGTCGGCCGCCGACCAGAAGAGCGTGGAACCACACGTCGTGCAGAATCCGTACCGGGTACCGGGCGTCCGCTGGTACCAGCCCAGGGTGGCGTCGCTCTCGAAGTGGACGTCGTCGACGCTGGCCGCCGTGGACGCCATGTGGTGGCCGGTGATCCGACGGCACGGCTCGCAGTGGCAGTGGACGACGTCCCGTAACGCCCCTTCGACCCGGTAGCGCACCCCACCACATTCGCACCCGCCGGTTGCCCGCACCCCTGCCGTGGAACCGTCCTCGCCCATCGCCGCATCTTCGCACAGCCTCCAGGTCGGCGGGTCGCTCGACGGGTGCCCACCCGACCACGCATGGATGGGCACCCGGTGGTGGAATGACTGCTTGCCGTACCAGCTCGCCGCACTCCTCGCCGCTGCCTCCTGGGCCTGCAGCAGCCTCATCGCCGCCGAACCGGTCCGCCGCCTCGGAGGACCCCGCTTCTGTCGTATCCGGATGCTCTACGTAAGCGGAATGCTGCTCACCCTGGCCACCGTGACCGGTGGTTGGTCATCGCTCAGCCGAGGCGACGTCGGGATGCTGGCGGTCTCGGGGCTGATCGGCCTCCTGCTGGGCGACGTCGCCCTCTTCACCGCCATGGCGCGGATCGGGCCACGTCGCACGTCCGTGCTGTTCACCGCCAACGCTCCGCTGGCGGCCGTGGGCGGGGTCCTGCTGTACGACGAGTCCTTCAGCGCCACGGCACTCGGCGGAGCCACCCTGACGGTTGTGGGCATCGCCATGGCGGTCAACTTCGGCTCCAGGGATGGAACCCACACCCATGTGTTCGAACGGATCGAGGGCTCACTCCGGGCTGGAGCATCCTGGGCGGCGCTCGGCGCCCTGGGCCAGGCCGTCGGAGCGCTGACCGCCAAACCGGTACTGGATGGCGGCGCCGACACCCTGGCGGTGGCAGCGACCCGCGCCGTGATCGCCACGGCCGCCATGTGGCTGGTGGCCCGACCCACCGACCGGTTGGCCAGGCCGCGTCAGCGTGGAGAGATACGGCGCAGCGACCACCTCCGTCTGGCCGGAAGTGCCCTGGTGGCCATGGTGCTCGGAATGACCCTGCTGCTCTGGGCGATCGGCCACGGCGACACGGGCGTGGCGACGATCCTGTCAGCCACCACACCGGTGATCCTGCTGCCCCTGCTCTGGATCACGATCCGTCAGGCTCCAGCGCCGGGCGCATGGTTCGGTGCCGCGCTCACCGTGGTCGGAACCGCGCTCCTCATCTGACCGTGCTCCCGTCGCCCCGACGGTCGACCTCCACGAACACCTCCGACAACGACTTCCTCCGCAGGTCCGGCACCTGCTGGCCGGGAAGCGGGTGGCCGATCGGGAACATCACGAAGGGCCTCTCGTTCTCCGGGCGACCCAGGAGCCGCCGCAGGAAGGCCATCGGCGATGGGGTGTGGGTGAGGGTGGCCAGCCCCATGTCGTGGATCGCGGCGATGAACAGGCCGGCGGCGATGCCCACGCTCTCCTTCACGTAGTAGTTCTTCCTTCTGGATCCGTCGGGACGCAGCTCGTAGCGCTGCTCGAACAGCACCACTATCCACGGGGCGACCTCCAGGAACTCCTTGTGGTGGTCTGTGCCCAGCGGCGCGAGCGCCTCGAGCCACTCGTCGTTCATGCGGTGCTCGAGGTAGTTGGACCTCTCCTCGGCTTCGGCCTCCTGGCGTATGCGCGACTTGATCTCGGGGTCCTGGACGGCCACGAAGGTCCACGGCTGCTTGTGTGCGCCCGACGGAGCGGTCGAGGCTGCGAGGACCGCCTGCTCAATGAGCTCGCCGGGTACGGGCCTGGAGCTGAACATCCGGACGCTCCGTCGGGCATCCATCGCCTGGTGGAAGGCCCGGGCACGGTCCAGCATCTCGTCGTCGGGGAGGCGCCGGGTCTCCAGGGGGACGAACGGATATCGGGTAGCCAGGTCAGCGGCAGGATATGGGTGCTCGTAGGAATGCTCCGGATCGACCATCCGTCCATCCTCGCCGCACGGGTGGCATCCGATCCACCTCCGGTGCCCGGGACAGGAATTGAACCTGTACGCCCCCTGGGGGGCCGCGGGGTTTAAGCCCGCTGCGTCTACCAGTTCCGCCACCCGGGCGTCAGACCACGCTAGCCAACCGCCAGGCAACGACGCCGGGCCGGGACGAAAGGCGACGCGGAGCCGGAAGCGGGCCAGCCATCAGGCCGCCAGGGCCGGCTCCTCCAGCGCCAGCCAGAGCGCAGCCCTGACGGTGTCGGCCCTGGCGGGGTCCAGGTCGTTGGCCACGACGATCCCCTCCACCATGTCGGCCACCACCGCTCCCCACGGTCGCCCCCTCACGACCACGGCGATCGTGGCCGAGCCGCTCCGCCGCCGGATCGAACGTTGCACGCCTGCCAGGCCCGGCGGGTACCTGAAGGTCGGCACGTCCAACCCCCGGAGGCGGGCGGCCCGACCCAGCGAACGGGCGGTCTCGCCGAAGCGGGTGGCAAATGTCTCGGTGGCTCTGCTCTCCATGGATTCCAGTATCCACGAAGGGTGTGACAGCCACGATGGCGGAGTCACCGACGGGGGCTGGGCCATAATCCCGGACGTGGATCCGATCGACGGCACGACGACAGCACCTGACCTGAACCCGGCCCAGCAGGCCGTGCTCGACCAGCTCGGCGCCACCTCCGACGAACGACCCGAGTTCGCCGACGACCTCCGCCACCACCTCCGGGCCGCCCTCGAGACGGCCGTCGAACCCCACCTGGACGGCCTCCCGGCCGGCGAGGACCTCTTCGTCCACAAGCACCGCCTCGCCCAGGTCCACGGCTGCGAAGCGAAGTTCCTCGCCGACGAGGTCGAGGAGTTCGAGTGGCGGGTCCCGACGGCCCGGGGCTCAATCGTCCACAAGGCCGTCGAGCTGGCCGTCAACTGGCGGCTCGAGGTCGAACCACCGGTCCTGGTGGACGAGGCACTCGCCCGATACGAATCCGACCAGGGCGGCCTCGGACACTGGCTGCGGGGCTGCAGCGAGGTGGAGCGCGCCGAGCTGAGGTCCGAGTCCCTGGATGCGTTCACCAAGTACATGGAGTGCTGGCCGCCACTCAAGCCGGCATGGCGCCCGGTCACCGAGAGCCGCCTTCGGGCCGAGTTGTGCGGCGGCCGCCTGATCCTGGCGGGCAAGGTGGACCTGACCCTGGGTAGGGCCATCGGCCAGCGGGCCGGCAAGGTGATCATCGACCTCAAGACGGGCAGCTCGCTACCGGTACACCGCGAGGACCTCCGGTTCTATGCCCTGATCGAGACGCTCCGCATCGGCGTCCCGCCCCGACTCCTGGCCTCCTACTACCTGGACCAGGCAAGCTTCGTGCCCGAGGAGGTCACCGAGGAGACCCTCATGGCCAGCGTGGCCCGCCTCTCCGACGGGGTGGGCCGACTCGTCGAGCTGCTCCACGGTGGCAGGACCCCGAACCGGATTCCCGGCCCACCCTGCCGCTGGTGCCCCGTGTACGACACCTGTGACGAGGGACAGGCCCACCGGTCCGAGTTCGACGACCCGACCTGAGCCCGGCCGACCTGGGTCAGTCCCGGTCCAGCCGGGCGTACTGCCCGGTCAACTGGAGCACCAGCCCACCACCGATGACGATCAGGCCGCTGGCCGCAACCACCGGTCGGGGCCCCAGGATCGATATCAGCCAGCCCATGAGCAGGTTGGCGAACGGCGACAACCCCAGGACGCCCATCAGGTAGATGGCCATTACCCGACCGCGTAGTTCGTCGGCGACCTGCAGCTGCACGGTGGAGTTGAGGTTCGTGGCCGAAGCGAGGTGCATCGCACCGACCAGGGCCAGGGCGCTGAAGCCCACCCAGAAGGACGGGGCCAGGGCGAACACCACGATGGCCACCCCGTAGCCGGACGTCGCCACGAGCTGGATCCTGGAACGCCTGAGGTGACTCAACTCCCCGGCCACGACCGGTGCGGCCACCAGGGCGCCCAACCCCTGCGCCGAGCCGAGGATCCCGAACCAGAACGGCGAGACCTCGAAGACCTCCTCGGCGAAAACGACGATCTGCTGCACGATGGGCTGGCCGGCCGTCGAGACGAGTGTGACGGTGATGATCGCCGCCCGGATCCCCGGAGCGTCAAGCACATAGCGGATCGACTCCCGGTAGTCGGAGACCACCGACGACCTCCGCTGCCCATCGACCTCTGTGGACCGACGGGGGCGGTACAGGGTCGCCGGATCGATCCGTACCAGGGCCACCAGGACCGGCCCGTAGAGCACCGCCGTGAGGGTGAGCGCCCAGCCGGGACCGAGCGTGCCGATCAGCAGGCCGCCCAGGGCCGGGCCGAAGGTGCGGGCTGCGTTGAACTGTGTGGAGTTCATCGTGATGGCGTTGCGGAGATGCTCCCTCGGAACGCACTCCGCCACGAAGGACTGCCATGTGGGCAACTGGACGCCGTAGATGAACCCGCCGACCAGCAGGAGGAGCATCCAGATCCCCACGTTGCGGATCCCCGCAGCCCATGTCAGGGCCATCATCGCCGCCAGCAGGCTGCAGAGGCTGTTGGTTGTCAACAGCACCCTGCGCCGGTCGAAGCGGTCCGACACGTAGCCAGCCAGCGGATTGGTGAGCAGGATCGGTATGAACGTGGAGAAGCCCGCCATGCCCACCCATGCCGCCGAACCGGTGATCCGGTACACGATGAAATAGGTGGTCACGTACTGCACCCAGCGGCCGTTGTTGGTCAGCACACCACCGATCCAGAATCGGCGGTAGTTCGGAAAGCCCAGGGCCGGGAAGCGGCGCCCGTCCCGTGGCGGTAGCCCCGGGGCGACCGACCCGCCCGGTTCCCCTGTTGCCATCGGGCGACCCTAACCCCCACCAGATGGCCGCCTCCCAGCGGCTGGCAGCCATGTGCGCCGGCCCGCTCCGGTCCGGCGACGCTGACCACCACATGGGAGACTTACCCCATGAGCGTGCTCCGAATCGAACGACGCGACCGCGTCGCAGTCCTGACCTTCGACGATCCCGACCGCCGCAACGTGGTCTCCGACGAGATGAACGAGGAGCTCCTGGCCGCCTTCGACAACCTTGAGTCCGACGACGGCATCGGAGCGGTGGTGCTGACCGGTGCCGGAAGGGCCTTCTGCGCCGGAGCCGTCCTGGACGACCTGCTGGAGGCCGGCGAAGGAGACTCCGAGGGTTCGCTGCCCGACATCTACCGGGGCTTCCTGCGCGTCGCCCACACCACCCTGCCCACCGTGGCGGCCGTCAACGGCGCAGCGGTCGGTGCCGGCATGAACATGGTGCTGGCCTGCGACCTGGTCGTCGCCGGCCGCTCCGCCCGATTCGACAGTCGGTTCCTGACAATCGGCATCCACCCCGGCGGTGGCCACACCTGGCGCCTCCGCAACATCACGAACCTGCAGACGGCCAAGGCCATGGTGCTCTTCGAGCAGATCCTGGACGGCGAACAGGCCGTGCGGCACGGTCTGGCGTGGGACTGCGTGGACGACGAGGACCTGATCGACACCGCAGTCGACTACGCGGCTAAGGCCGCCGGCCATCCGGTGGAACTGGTCGCCGTCACGAAGCAGACGCTGCACGACACGGCCGGCGTGACCGAGTCGGTCCCGTCCGTCCAGCTGGAGATTCCACCCCAGGCCTGGTCCATGAAGCAGCCTGCGTTCGTGGAGATGGTCAACCGGCTGAAGACCCGGATAGCCACCAGGGACTGACCGGCACGGACCCGGATCCCCGGATCCACCCCGGATTCCGGCGTCAGTCCACGGACGGGCCGAGCCAGGTGGCGGCCAGGGCCGCCCCCCTGAGACACCATTCCTCGGCGGTGATGGCGAACCTGAGATGGTCCTCCCAGACGCCGGCGATCTCCAGGTAGCGCTCGGCCAGGCCCTCGCAGCGGAAGTCCAGCTTCTCGACCACGCGTCGGGACCGGACGTTGCGCGGCACGATCGAGACCTGGAGGCGGTGCAGGTCGATCTCCTCGAAGGCGAACCTGCACGCCACCACGAGGGCTTCCGGTATGTAGCCGTTGCCGGCCATGTCCTCGTCCATCCAGTAGCCGACGTGGGCGCTCCTGAACGCCCCCTGCACGACGTTGGACAGGTTCAACTCTCCCGCGAACCGGTCGCTGCCATCGTCTCCCACGAACACGCCGAAGCCCCATCCGGTACCCAGCTGGCGTTCCCTCCTGCGGGCGGCACAGCGCATGTTGAAAGCCTGGCTGTCCTCCGTGGGATCCGGTTGGCCGAACCCGCGACGTGGCTCCCAGACCGTCAGCCAGTCGGCGTTGCGGCGCCGTACGACCTGCCAGTCGGCGAAGTCCTCGACCTCCAGGGGTCGCAGGGTGACCCTGCCACCACGCAGGACCGGACTGTCGGTCACCTGGTCGATTGCCACGACCCAATCATGGGCAGCCATTGCAGCCGGGTTGCAAACCGGCCAGCACCCGGCGGTCAGCCGAGGATCTCGTCCAGGGCGGCCAGGAGCAGGGTGACGTTGCGGATGCGGGCGGTGTGTCCCATGCAGCCGATCCGCCAGACCTTGCCGGCGACCGGGCCGAGGCCGCCGCCGATCTCGATGCCGTACTCGGACAGCAGGCGCCCGCGCACCCCAGCCTCGTCCAGCCCCTCGGGCAGCCGCCCGGGGGGGATCAGCACGGAGGTGAGCTCCGGGAGGCGGTGCCCCTCCTGTGCGAACAGCTCGAAGCCCCGATCCACGAGGCCGGCCTGGAGCTTGTCGCCACATGCCTGGTGGCGGGCCTGCACGTTCTCCAGGCCCTCTTCCAGGACCACGCCGAGGCCGGCGTGGAGCGCGTAGATCATCGAGATGGGCGCCGTGTGGTGGTAGGCCCGTTCGCCGCCGCTGGTGACGTACCTGGCGATCATCTGGAGGTCCAGGTACCAGGACTGCGGCTTCTCCACGAACCGGTCGATGGCCGCCGCCGACACCGTCACCGGCGAGAGCCCGGGCGGCACCCCGAGGCACTTCTGGGTGCCGCTGTAGGCGAGGTCCACGCCCCAGGCGTCGATCTCCAGGGGAATGCCCCCCAGCGACGTGACGCAGTCCACCAGCAGCAGGGCGTCGCCCTTGCCGGCGCCGATGGGGGCGATGTCGTTTCGGACGCCGGTCGAGGTCTCGGCGTGCACCACGGCGATGACCTTGGGATCGGGGTGGGCATCGAGCAGGTCCTGCGGATCCAGCGCCTGCCCCCATTCGGCATCCACCCTGACGACGGTGGCGCCGCAGCGTGAGGCCACGTCGCACATGCGCTCGCCGAACACGCCGTTGACGCCGATGACAACCGTGTCGCCGGGTCCCAGCACGTTCACGAAGGTGGCCTCCATGCCGGCGGAGCCAGTGGCCGACACGGGGAAGGTGAGCGGGTTGGCGGTGCGGAACACCTCCCGCAACCGATCGTTGGTCTCATCCAGGAGGGCTATGAAGTCCGGGTCCAGATGGCCCAGGACGGGTCGGCCGAAGGCCTTGATGACCTGCGGGTACGGGTTCCCGGGACCGGGGCCCATGAGGATGCGATCTGCGTGCGACATGGCGGTCATCCTAAACGAAGTACCACTACTGGTGGGAAACTCTTTCCCTGTGGGGAAACTCCCCAGGTGGCCCGGTCAGACCTGCTGCGAGGCCACGAGGCCGTCCAGAATGTCGGACTCCGAGACCAGGCACTCGGCGAAGCCCAACTGGCGCATGACCTTCACGAGGATCGCCATGCCCCCGACGATCACGTCGGCACGTGCCGGCTCCATCCCCGGATTCTCGAGGCGCTCAGCACGCGTCTCAGTGGCAAGGGTCCGAAAGACGTCCTCCACGGCCGCCCTTGAGAGGCGAAAGTGGTGTATCCGATCCCTGTCGTAGTCGGCCAGGCCGATCTCGACGGCCGCGGCGCACGACACGGTGCCGGCCAGGCCCACCAGGGTGCGTGCTGCAGCGGTCCCAGGGACCTCCCGCAGGACGTCGTCGATGTACCCCTCGGTGATCGAGAGGCAGGCCACCAACTCCTCGGGCAACGGGGGGTCGTGTTCGATCCACTGCTCGGTCAGGCGCACACAACCGATGTCACAGGACCAGGTCCCCTCAGCCTCCCTGGTGCCCGTGACGAACTCGGTCGAGCCACCTCCGATGTCCAGCACCAGGAAGGGTCCGTCGGTCGGATCCAGCTCCGCCGTGGCGCCGGCGAACGAGAGCCTGCCCTCCTCGATGCCTGACAGGAGTTCCGGACGGTGGCCGAGCACCTCCTCGGCCAGGTCGAAGAAGTCCTCCCGGTTGGCGGCGTCGCGGGCCGCCGAGGTGGCCGTCACGCGGCACCTCGTCACCCCGTGCCGGTCCATCGCCGCCCGGTAATCGCTGAGCACCACCAGCACCCGGTCCATGGCCTGCTGGGAGAGCCGCCCCGTCGCATCCACCCCCTCCCCCATCCGGGTGATGCGCATGAGACGCTCGACGGTCCGCCGGCCATCACCGATCAGGAGTCGGGTGGAGTTCGTGCCGCAGTCCACGGCGGCCACCAACTCAGCCACCGGAGCGAGCCTTCGGGGCGGGCAGGTCCTTCAGTCGGGCGTGGACCCACCGACCCACGGGGTCGTCCCCGCCGGCCAGGAACCATGCGTAGTGGGCGTGCAGGCACTTGACACCCTGTCTCGTTCCCCCCACGCCGCCGGAAGGCCGGTGACCCACATACCCCTCAGGGATGGCAGCGTCGCGCTCCGTCGCGTAGCGGGCGTGTGCGTCGGCCAACTCGACCGGATCGCAGTCCGCCTCGGCAGCCCGCACCCCGCCGGTCGACTCCAGGGTCCCGATCCAGGAGCGCAGGTCGTCGCCGACCAGCCAGAACCGGGTGGGCATGGGACGACCGTCCTCCAGCAACGGGTGGTTGCGGATCACGACGGGCACGCCGGCGTCGTCACGAACCACCACGTCGAACAGCCCCTTCGGACTTCTGCCCAGGAGGCCTGCGACCACCTCGCGGTCGTCGGCGGCGGTTCGGGTCGGGGGCGTGATCGGCGCGTCCATGGCCTGGCCCACGGGAAGGGCCTGAGGGGGTCCTAGAGCAGGACCAGGATGATGACCGCGACCACCGCAACGGCCAGCAGCGTGGGAACCAGGCGCTTCAGGATCGGGGCTCCGGCGGCGCCCAGCAGGTCGATCGCCTCCACCTCGGGTGCATCCACAACCCGGATCGTTGGTGCGTCCCCGTCCGCGGCGTTGTCGGTGGCCCCATCAGCAGGGGCCTCCGCTGCGGCGTCGGCGACCGGGGCATCGGCGGCCACCTCGTCGCTGGATGGGGCCATGAGGTCGCTCAGGTTGTCGGCGAACTGGCCCATCAACTTCTTCGAGACATCAGCCATCACGCCGCGTCCGAACTGGGCCACCTTGCCTGTCACCGTCAGGTCGGTCGTGACGGTGACCTTCGTGCCGACATCGGTCGCCTCCAGCTCGGCCGTGATGTTCGCTGCGGCGTTGCCCGCTCCCCTGGTGTCACGACCCTCGGCGCGCAGGACCGCCCTGTACCCGGCGTCGTCGCGCTCCACGAAGGAAGCGGCGCCCTTGTACTGGGCGGTGATCGGCCCGACCTTGATCTTGACCACCCCGCGGAACTCTTCGCCCTCGACCTCAAGCAACTGGGCTCCCGGGAGGCACGGAGCGATGCGCTCCACGTCGGTCAGAACGGACCACACCAGGTCGATGGGCGCAGCCACCTCAAAGTCGTTGTTCAGTTCCACAACAGCAGGTCCTCCACCGTGTCAATGTCTGCCGGGTTCCCACGACACGCTACTTCCACCACGTCGGACGCCCTCTCTGCCAGCAGCGACCTCGCTCCGGAATCGCCAGACACGGGCAGTTCATTCCAGAACCTCCGCCCGACCTTGGTCGGCGGCCTGCGCAACCCGTCGAACACCGCCACGACCAGCGAACCCTCGGCCTCGGCCACCGCCCGCCAGGCCTCGGCAGGTATGCCGGGGGTGTCCGCCAGGCCCAGCACGATCGCCCCATGCCCGGCACGCTCCGCATGCTCCACGGCCAACCGGATGGAGCCGGCCTGGCCTTCCGACCATGACCCGTTGTGCAGGACGGTCGCCCCTCCGGGAATGATCGCCGAGATGTCGACCGACCCGGTCACCACCACCAGCTCGTCCAACCCGGCAGCAGCCGCCGCCGCAATGGCATGGGCTGCGAGGGGCCGACCGTCCAGGTCCGCCAGCAGCTTGTGGCCGGGGCCGCTCCACCGGCTACCGCCACCGGCGGCCAGCACGACGGCGGCGATGGTCCCATTCCCGGAGATGGTCACGACGGGCCCTCAGTCGTGGATCGGACCGTCGGTGTCCGAAAGCGCCCGGGCCGAGCGACCGGTTCGCAGGGCGATGATCTCCGACATGACGGAGATGGCCGTCTCCTCTGGAGTGCGTGCGCCGATGTCCAGCCCGATGGGCGAACGCAGTCGGGCCATCTCCTCGTCGCTCACCCCGGCCTCCACGAGGCGCCCGACGCGGTCCTCGTGGGTACGCCGGGATCCCATGACGCCGATGTAGCCGACCGACGTCCGCAGGGCCGCCACGATCGCCGGCACATCGAACTTGATGTCGTGGGTCAGCACGCAGATGGCGTCCCGACGCCGCAACTCCGGCCCGACCTCGGCCAGCAGGCGGTCCGGCCAGTCCACGACGACCTCGTCGGCGAGGGGGAAGCGCTGGGTGGTGGCGAAGACCTCGCGGGCATCGCACACCGTGACCCTGTAGCCCAGCACCTTCGCCACCCGCACCAGAGCGAGGGTGAAGTCGACGGCGCCGAAGAGGAGCATCCTGGGAGGAGCGGCGAAGGCCTCTATGAACACCCGCAGGGACTCCTCGCGGGCCTCGCCGTGCTCCCCGTAGTGCCGGACACCGCTACGGCCGGCGGCCAACTCGCCCAGGGCGTCCCGTGCCACGACCCGATCCAGGTCCTCGTCGCCGAGGGTTCCGTCGACCTCCACCTCGTCGGCCGCCGGTCGATGGACCATGAGCTTGGCACCGGCACGCTGGCCATCCAGAACGGTCGCCAGCGCCACCGGGACCTCGTCGCGTAGCAGTGCCGCCAGACGGTCGAATATCGGAGTCCCGGACAAGGGTCGGGTCCTCGACTACCAGTCCAGCGGTTCGATGAAGAGGTGGATGGTCCCACCGCAGGTCAGGCCCACGGCGAACGCCTCGTCATCGCTGTAGCCGAAGGTGACCATGCGCCGGTCGCCGGTGGCCAGCACGTCGAGGGCCTCCACGACCACGGCCCCCTCGACACAGCCTCCGGAAACCGAACCCGCCACCTGCCCGTCCTCGGTGACGGCCATCGATGCGCCCGGGAGGCGCGGCCCGGAACCCTCCAGGTCCACGACACGGGCGACCGCCACCCGCCGCCCCTGACGGCGCCAGCGCTCCAGGTCCTTCAGGATCTCCCGCATCGGCCTCAGGCTAGGGGCTGCCCGGCGTGCTAGAGGATCTTGGAGATGACGGCGCCGAAGTCGGAGGGCCGCTCGACCACGGTCACCCCGCAGTCCCTCATGATCTGGATCTTCTCAGCAGCCGACTCGCCGACTCCCGTCACGATGGCGCCGGCGTGGCCCATGGTCCGACCCTTTGGGGCCGAGAGGCCGGCGATGTAGGCGACGACCTTCTTGTGCATGTGGTCGCGTGCGTACGCCGCTGCCTCGGCCTCCTGCGGGCCGCCGATCTCGCCGATGACGATGACGATGCTGGTGTCCGAGTCCTGTTCGAAGGCCTTCAGGTGGTCGGTGAAGGAACTGCCGTTGATCGGATCGCCGCCGATTCCGACGCTGGTGCTGACGCCGATGCCCACCGCCTTGAGCTGGGAGGCGGCCTCGTAGCCGAGCGTCCCGGATCGACCGATGATGCCGACCGGACCCTGGGCGTAGATGTGACCGGGCATGATGCCCAGGAGGGCCTTTCCGGGGCTGATGACGCCGGCACAGTTCGGGCCCAGGAGCGTCATGCGCTTCTCGACCCGCTTGGTCCGCATGTAGCGCTTGACCTTCATCATGTCCTGGGCGGGGATGCCGTCCGTGATGCACACGCAGTGCCGAATGCCGGCGTCGGCCGCCTCCATTATGGCGTCAGCGGCGAACGGCGGCGGAACGAAGACGATGCTGGCCTCGGCACCGGTCTCGTTCACGGCGTCCTTCATGGTGTCGAACACCGGGAGCCCCAGGTGGTCGCTGCTGCTCTTGCCCGGGGCGGTACCACCAACCAGGTTCGTGCCGTACCCGATCATCTCCTCGGCGTGGAACGTGCCCATGCGCCCTGTGAACCCCTGGACGATCACCGGGGTCTTCTCGTCGACGATAATGCTCATGACTAGTTGGCCTCCCATGAAACGGCGGACACGGCCCGCTCGCCGGCCTCGGCCAGCGTCTCCGCCGTGATCAAGTCCACGCCGCTCTCAGCGAGGATGCGACGCCCCTCCTCCACGTTGGTGCCGGCCAGTCGGACCACCACCGGTACCTTCACGTCCAATTCGTTCATCGCCTTGACGACCCCCTCGGCGACCCAGTCGCATCGGTTGATGCCGGCGAAGATGTTGACCAGGATGGCCTCGACCCTGTCGTCGGAGAGCACCAGCTTGAAGGCCTTCGACACCCGGTCGGGCGAGGCGCCACCGCCGATGTCCAGGAAGTTGGCCGGCTCGCCGCCTTCCAACTGGATCATGTCCATGGTCGCCATGGCCAGGCCCGCGCCGTTGATGATGCAGCCGATGTTGCCCTCCAGGCCGACGTAGCTCAGCCCGCGGTCCGCTGCGTTCATCTCGCGGGGGTCCTCCTGGGACTTGTCCCGTAGCTCGGAGACGTCCTGGTGGCGGAACAGGGCGTTGTCGTCGAAGCTCATCTTGGCGTCCAGGGCCAGCAGGCGACCCTCCTCCGTGACGACCAGCGGGTTGATCTCCAACAGCGTGGCGTCCATGTCCCGGAAGGCCCGGTAGGCCCCCAGCAGGAGGTTCTCGGCCTGGGACATGAGCGAGGAGTCCAGGCCACAGGCAAAGGCGGCCCCGCGGGCCTGGAATCCCTGGAGTCCGACGGCCGGCTCGATCATGACCCGGACGATGGCTCCCGGATCCGTCTCGGCCAGTTCCTCGATCTCCATCCCGCCCGAACCCGACATGACCAGCACGATGCGCTCGGACTGCCGGTCCAGCACCATGGACATGTAGAGCTCGCGCTCGAAGGCGACCACGGGTTCGATGTAGAGGCGGTAGACGCCCTTGCCGCCCGGACCGGTCTGGGCGGTCACCAGACGACAACCCAGGAGGTCATCGGCGGCCTCCCACACCTCGTTCTCGTCATCGCAGACCCTTATTCCGCCGGCCTTGCCGCGGGCCCCCGAATGGATCTGGGCCTTCACGACCCACTTGTCGCCACCGATCTCCTTGGCCCGGTATGCGGCCTGCTCAGGGCTGTAGGCGAGGCCACCGGTGGCGATCGGCACGCCATACCCCTCGAGCAGTGCCTTCGCCTGGTACTCGTGAATGTCCATGGCCCGGGTCTCCGTCCCCTTCTCTACTACTTGTCCTGAATGGCCGCGGCCTGGGCCACGACGTTCTCGGCCATGCGCGCCGACGCTGCGTCGATCATGCGGCCCTCCAACTGGGCGGCGCCCCTGCCCTCGGCGGCGGCGTCTGCGAGGGCGGCGAGGATGCGATGTGCCCGGTCGACCTCCTCGGCCGGCGGCGAGAAGACCTCGTTGGCCAACCCGATCTGGGACGGGTGGATGGCCCACTTGCCCTCGTAGCCCAGGGCGGCGGCCCTACGGGCACCGTCCATGTACCCGTCGGGATCGTTGAAGTCGCCGAAGGGCCCGTCGATGGGTCGGATGCCGTAGGCCCGGCAGGCCACCAGCATCCGGGACAGGCCCTCGTGCCACTGGTCGCCCGGGTAGTCCGGGTTCAGGCCACCGATGTTGGTGGTCCGTGCCCGGCAGCTGGCCGCGTAGTCGGCGACACCGAAGTGCATGGCCTCCAGCCGGGGGCTGGAGGTTGCAATGGCCTCCACGTTGGCCATCCCCAGCGTGGTCTCGATCAGCACCTCGATGCCGATCGCGTTCGTGAGGCCCGTGGCCTCCTCGATCTGGGTGACCATGGCGTCGACCATGTAGACGTCGGCGGGTACGCCCACCTTCGGGATCAGGATGGTGTCGAGGTGCTCGCCGGCCTGCTCGACCACGTCCACGACGTCCCGATACATGTAGTGGGTGTCGATGCCGTTGATCCGCACCGAGATGGTCTTGCCCAGGCCCCGCCAGTCGATGTCGCGGAGACCCTCGATCACGTTGCGGCGGGCCTGCTCCTTGTCGCCCGGCGCCACGGCATCCTCCAGGTCCAGGAACACGTAGTCCACGTCTGAGGCCGCGGCCTTCGCGAAGAGGGCCGGGTTGGAACCGGGTACGGCGAGCTCGCTGCGCTGCAGGCGCTGGCGGACGGGGGCATATCGGGTGTGGCTCATTGTCGCTCCGATGGGGAGGTGGCAGCAATCAGACGGAGAGATGCGCCGGTCAACCGATACGGTCCGAACGCCACCCCACGGCCGGACACCCCCCTGCAATTGCGGCCATTCTGCACCAATCTTTCCTACGATTCAAGTACATGGAACGAGAAGGATGATTTCAGGTAGGTTTTCAACATGCCAGCAGTGACCTCCGTCACCCCCGCTCGCGGAGCCGAACCCACCGACGCGGCCCTACGCGCCGACATCAGGCGCCTCGGGCACCAGTTGGGCAACACGCTCGTGCGCCAGCACGGCGAGGAACTCCTCGAAGCCGTGGAACGAACCAGGACCCTGACGAGGCACCTCCGGGAACCGGGCTCCAACCGGGACGTCACCGCAGAGCTCCACGACCTCTTCGATGACACGGACGTCTCCCACGCCATCCTCCTGATCCGGGCGTTCACCGTGTACTTCCACCTCGCCAACGTCGCCGAGCAGGTCCACCGCATCGAGGACCTCAACAGCGGCTCGTCGAACTCCACCAACCAGTTCGACGAGACGGTCCAGTCCCTCGTGGACTCGGGCATCTCCCCGACCGACATCGCCGAACTGGTCGGTCGGGCCGAACTCCGGCCGGTGTTCACGGCACACCCCACCGAGGCCTCCCGAAGGGCCATCCTGGACAAGCTGGCCCAGGTCAGCAGCCTCATCGAGCAACGCCTCGACAGCCGTCGCACCGAGGCCGAACTGCGCCGCATCGACCGGCATGTCGAAGAGATCATCGAAGCCATCTGGCAGACCGACGAACTCCGCCACGTTCGACCTGAACCACTCGACGAGGCCCGATCGGTCCTCTACTACCTCGACCAGACGGTCCGCGACGCCGTCCCCGAGCTCCTGGACGATATGCAGGCGGCCCTGCGCTCCATCGGACAGCAGCTCCCCGACGACCGCGTCCCGATCCGCTTCGGAACCTGGGTGGGTGGCGACCGCGACGGCAACCCCAACGTCTCCCCCGAGACCACCGACCAGGTGCTCGGGCTGCAACGCAGGCACGCCCTGGAGATCCTCGTCGCCGAGGTCATCGCCATGGGCCACGAGTTGAGCGTCAGCACCCGGGTGCACGACGTGTCCGACGAACTGCGGGAGGCGGTCGAAGCGGACCGCAGGGCCCTCAAGGACATCGCGCACCGCGTCGACTGGTCGGAGCCCTACCGGATCCGGTGCGAGGCCATCCGGAGGCGTCTCATCGCCACCTCCGATGGCGACACCAGCCGTAGCGGCTACCGCTCGCCCGCCGACCTGGACGCCGACCTGGTGGTGATCGAGAAGTCGCTGCGCGACAACGGCGGGGGCCTCCTGGCGGACGGCATCGTCTCGCGGGTCCGCCGGATCCTGTGGATGATCGGCTTCCACATTGCGACCATGGACATCCGGGAGCACTCCGACCGCCACCACGACGCCCTGACCACGCTGTTCGCTGCCAACGAGTTCGACTACGCCGGCACGACAGCCGAGCAACGGGCCACCCTGCTGGCCGCCGAACTGGAGAGCAGGCGGCCCCTCGCACCCCCCGGCACCTCCGACGACGCCGGTGCCCTCGCACTCTTCCGCATGCTCCGGGCGATCATGGACCGCGATGGCGACGAGGTCATCGAGAGCTACGTCATCTCGATGACGCAGGGCGTCCAGGACATCCTGGCCCCGGTCGTCCTGGCCCGCGAGGTGGGGCTCATCGACCTGGCCCATGACACGGCCCGGATCGGATTCGTTCCGCTGTTCGAGACGATCGACGACCTGCGCTCCATCAGCCCGACCCTCAGGGCGCTCTTCGCCATAGAGCCCTACCGGCGGATCGTGGACCTCCGGGGCGGTACCCAGGAGGTGATGGTCGGCTACTCGGACTCCAACAAGGACGGCGGGATCACCACGTCGCAGTGGGAGATCCACAAGGCCCTGAGGGCGATCCGGGAGATCTCCAACGAGACCGGCATCCCCATACGGGTGTTCCACGGGCGGGGCGGCACCATCGGCAGGGGTGGCGGTCCCACCCACGCCTCCATCCTCAGCCAGCCCAACGGCGTGCTGGACGGCGAGGTGAAGTTCACGGAACAGGGCGAGGTGATCGCCGACAAGTACGGCCACCCCGACATCGCCCGCCGGAACCTGGACCTGGCGTTCACGGCCCTCCTCGAGGCATCCCTGGCCCACCGGGCACCCAGGCACGACGAGGAGACCATCACACGGTGGTACTCGATAATGGACGGCATGGCCGACCACGCCTACGCGGCCTACCGGGGCTTCGTCGAGACGCCCGGCCTGGTGGAGTACTTCACCACGTCGACGCCGGTGGAGGAGCTGGGCGAGATGAACATCGGCTCACGACCGGCGCGACGGCGTGGTGCGACGACCGGCATCTCCGACCTACGGGCCATCCCGTGGGTGTTCGGATGGACGCAGTCCCGCCAGATCATCCCCGGCTGGTACGGGGCCGGCAGCGGCATCGCCGCCTGCAGGGCCGCAGGCCACGGAGACGAGCTGAGGCTCATGTACCGGGACTGGCAGTTCTTCCGGACGTTCGTGTCGAACGTGGAGATGACCCTCACCAAGACCGACCTGTCCATTGCCCGCCACTACGTGGAACGCCTCGTGGACCCGTCGCTGCACCATCTCTTCGACGCCGTCGAGGACGAGTACAACCGGACCGAGGCCGAGATCCAGGCCATCACCGGTACCGACCTCCTGGCCGAGAAGCCCACGCTGCGTCGGACGCTGGCCGTGCGGGATGCCTACCTGGACCCGCTCAACGTGCTCCAGATCGAAATGCTCCACCGGTCGCGCAGCGGACTCCCAGACGAGGAACTACAGCGGGGACTCCTGCTCACCATCAACGGAATCGCCGCCGGGATGCGCAACACCGGCTGATCCGGCCACCACGGGTCACTCGGCCAGGACCCTGGCCAGGCTCTGGAGGGAGTCCAGCGAGTGCCCCTCCACGAACCGGTCGACGTGCGGCAACGCGGCTGCCATGCCACGGGCGATCGGCGCATAGCCGGGCGACGCCTTCAGCGGATTCACCCAGACCACCTGATGGGCGACCCGGTGCAGGCGGCCCATCTGCTCCTCCATGACGGACGGCTCGCCCCTGTCCCAGCCATCCGAGAGGATCACCACCGTGGCCCCACGGGCCATCCCCGGCACTCCCCACTTGTCGTTGAACGCCCGCAGCCCGTCACCCAGTCGGGTTCCCCCCGACCAGTCGGTGACGGCCACGGCGGCCCGGGAGAGGGCGGCATCCGGGTCACGGGTGGAGAGCTCGCGGGTCAGGCGGGTCAGGCGGGTTCCCAGGGCGAAGGCCTCCACGTCGCGACGTCCGACCGTTGCGGCGTGTAGGAAGCGGATGAGGGCCCGGGCGTAGGGCTCCATGGAACCGCTCACGTCCAGCAGCAGGACCAGCCGACGGGGGCGCACCCCAGGTTCGGAGAAGGCCCGGTGGAGCGGCTCGCCACCGGTCCTGAGTGCGGCCCGGACGGTCCGGCGCAGGTCGGGTCGGCCACGATGGAGCGCCGGGCGTAGGCGCCTGCACCTGCGGGTGGCTCCGAAGAGCCGCAGCCCGCGCATCAGGTCATGGAGTTCGGCGAGTTCCTCGTCCGTGCAGTCGGCGAAGTCCCGGGATGCCAGCACCTCGGTCCGCGACCACCTGACGCTGATGTGGTCACCATCCCCGTCCGAAGCGCCATCGTCGTCGGGTGGCACGTCGGCATCCTCGGGGACGTCCAGGAGGAGCGTGATGGTGGGCTGTTCGGCGGCTGTCACGGAGCCGGCGGCTGCGCCCATCCAGTGGCGCTCGAAGGCCTCGTCGTAGGTGGCCACGTCCTCCGGGCACCTCACCAGGGTCGCACGCCCCGCCCAGTAGACGCCCGAGCGGGTGCCGGTTCCGACCTCCACCAGGGCTCGCCCGAAGTCCAGCGTGCTACCCAGCGGAACGGCTATTCCAGCCCGCCGCAGGACGTCCACGAAACCGACGAGGTGGCGGTCCAGGGTGTGCCCACCAGCGGCCGACACGGATCAGGCTCCGCGGAGCAGGCCGACCACGTCTCCGAAGCCCCGGGACCGCAGGCGGTCCTGGTCCTCGCGGTACTTCAGCAGGGCGCCGATCGTCGTCTCGAAGGCCGCCTCGTCGAGGTCGTCCACGCCGACCAGCACCAGCGCCTCGGCCCAGTCGAGGGTCTCGGCGACCCCCGGGGGCTTGTAGAGGCCCATGTCCCTCAGTTCAGCCGCTACAACGGCGACGTCGCGGGCCAGCGCAGCGGGCACGTGTGGTGCCCTGACCCTCAGGATCTCCACCTCGCGTTCCACGCCCGGGTGCTGGACCCAGTGGTAGAGGCAGCGGCGCTTCAGCGCATCGTGCACGTCGCGGGTTCGGTTCGAGGTGATGACCACGATCGGTGGAATCTCGGCCCGGAACGTGCCCAACTCGGGCACCGTGATGGCGTAGTCGGAGAGGATCTCCAGCAGGAAGGCCTCGAACTCGTCGTCGGCCCGATCCACCTCGTCGATGAGCAGCACCGGCGGTATGCCATCCACGCTGGAGAGCGAGCGGAGCAACGGACGACGGACGAGGAACCGCTCGGCGTAGAGCTCGTCGGTGATTTCGGACACCTCCGAACCGGCGGCCGCGCCCGCTGCCTCGACGGCCCGCAGGTGCAGCAGTTGGCGGGAGTAGTCCCACTCGTAGACAGCCTGGGATGCGTCCAGGCCCTCGTAGCACTGCAGGCGGATGAGCTCGCCGCCCGACCAGGCTGCCAGGGCCCTGGCGACCTCCGTCTTGCCCACGCCGGCCTCGCCCTCGAGGAGCAGCGGTCGTCGGAGGCGCAACGCCAGGAAGATGGCCGTGGCGAGTCCCTCATCAGCCAGGTAGTCCTGGGCTGCGAGGGCCGAGACAACGCCCTCCACCGAGTCCACGCCGCGGATGTCAATGGGGCCGGTCATGCCATCAGGCTACGGCGTGTCCATCCCGGGTCGATGACCCGACCCGGGGGGTTCGGATCAGCGACCCGCTTCCTCCAGGCCCCGACGGGTCAGGACCCGGGCGAGGTGGCAGCGGTAGTCCACGCCGGCGTTCAGGTCACTGGGTGGCTCCAGGCCGTCGGCCGCCGAAGCCGCCGCATCGGTGGCCGAGGCACCCGAGGCGATCGCCTCCTCCACGGCACCGGCCCGCACGGGGCGCGAGTCCATGTTCACCAGGCCAACGCCGCAGCGGTCGCCGTCGACCATCACGGCGGCACCCACGATGGCCCAGTCCTGTGCCCGTCGGTTGAACTTCTGAAACGACCAGGTGGCATTCGGTGCCTTCGGGATCCGCACCTCGGTGAGGAGCTCGTCCCCGCCTACGGCAGTCTCCAGGAAACCGGTGAAGAAGTCGTCCACGGCCACCTCCCGGGAGCCGGACGGCCCCTGGACGACCATCGACCCGCCGAGGGCGATGATGGCGGCAGGCAGGTCCGACGCCGGATCCCCGTGGGCCAACGCTCCCCCGAGGGTTCCACGGTGGCGGACCTGGGGGTCGCCGACCTTCGAGGTGGCTGCGGCCAGCAGGCCGGCCTGGCTGCAGACCAGGTCGCTGGTCTCCACGTCACGGTGCCTGGTGAGGGCGCCGATCGCCAGCACGTCACCGTCGTCGCGCACGTAGGAGAGGTCCGTCAGGCGGCCGATGTCGACCACGACCGCCGGGGTCGCCAGCCGGTACTTCATGAGGGGCAGCAGGGAGTGCCCACCCGCCAGGAGCTTGGCCTCGTCGCCGTGCTCGGCGAGGAGGGCGATGGCGTGCTCGGCCGAGGTGGCCAACTCGTACTCGAAGGCGACCGGAATCATCGGGCACCCCCCGCCGCCTGCAGGACCGCCGCCACGATGTTGTGGTAGCCGGTGCAGCGGCAGAGGTTTCCCTCCAGCCCTTCGCGCACCTCGGCCTCGGTCGGGTCCGGAACCTCGTCGAGGAGCGAGACGGCTGCCATGACCATCCCGGGCGTGCAGTAGCCGCACTGGAGGGCGTGGCACTCGTGGAAGGCCTGCTGCATCGGGTGAAGGGTCTCGCCGTCGGCCAGCCCCTCGATCGTGGTGAGATCCTGGCCATCGGCCTGGACGGCGAGCATCGTGCACGACTTCACGGCCTCGCCGTTCACATGGATGGTGCAGGCACCGCATGACGACGAGTCACAACCGATGTTCGTGCCTGTCAGGCCCGCATCTTCGCGGATGAAGTGAACGAGCAGCGTGCGCGGCTCCACCTCATGCGAGACGTCAGACCCGTTGATGGTCATCGAAACCTGCATCGTTTTCCTTCCCGGGCCCGGTGACACCCGACGTTCACCACGTCGGTGCCGAGGCCGTGGACACTAGCGCCGCCCCCGGATGGGGCTGCTACTCACGGAGCCATCTTTCCGAGGGACCGACCGGCGGCCAGGCCGGTCACCACGACCATGGCGGCCAGCGCCACCACCCCCGGCCACGTCGTCGACCATGCGAGCGGCCCGAGAAAGCCCTGGCGAGCGAACTGCAGCACGTCCGTCAGCGGATTCAGTCCCGCAACGACCCTCAACCAGCCCTCCATGAAGTGGAGCGGCACCTGGCCGGTGGACATGAACATCGAGCTGAACCCCACGACCTGGACCAGCATCATCGAGCGCATGGTCCGCATCCGGTATGCGACGGTCAGGCCCAGCAGGCAGAAGACGACGGCCATCCCAACGGTCGCCACGTAGAGGCAGACAAGGCCCATCGGGCCACCCCGGAGCGAGAGGCCGCCCAGCGTCGAGGCCAGGAGGACCGCCGTGGTCGGGATGAGCGAACGGAGGCCGGAATAGGCGGCGGTGCCCAGGAGGATGGGAAGCCGACTTCCCGGAGTGAGGAGCAACCGGTCGAAGAACCCGTTCTCGATGTCGTCGGCCGCCGAGGCGGCGCCACCGATCCCGGCGAAGACCGAACCCTGGAGGGCCGCGTAGGGCGCCATCCAGTTATGCACGTTCGACGTTCCGTAGCCCTCCAGACGGGACAGGGAGCTGAAGGCGCCAGTAAAGCTGACGATGAAGAAGAGGGGCATGAGCAGCGTCGGAATCATCAGGGAGGGCCGGGCCACCATCCTCGCCATCCCCCTCCGGACCAGCGCCACCACCACGGCAGCGCCATGGCCCATGCCGCCAGGACCCCCGGCGACCCGACGGAAGGCCACCACGGCGGTCACGAGCGGCCCAGCTTCCGGTGCAACGCCCGGACCGCCAGCGACACGGTCACCAGGGCGATGGCTGCGGGCACCACCATGGCCTGGATGGCATCACCGGTCGACCACCCGGCGATCACCAGGCGGCGCGTCGGGTCGATGACCCAGGTGATCGGGTTGTTCTCGGCCACCACCCGGAACCATCCCGACATGAGAGCCGTCGGGAAGAACGCCGAGCTCATGAAGATCCCGACGAAGACCAGCGGGAAGGTGGCTGCCACCGCCTCCTGGGATCCCGTCCGGATCGCCAGGACCTGGCCCACCCCACCGATGGCCAGGACCAGAAGGGCCGCCACGGCCATGATGACCAGCACGGCGGCCGGTCCACCCTTCACCTCGGCTCCGAACGCCAGGAAGACCGCTACGAGGACCGCCGCCTTTATGGCCGCGACCAGCGAAGCACCGGCCAGGCGACCCACCAGGATCGGGAACCTGGCCACCGGCGATGCCACCAGGCGATCGAAGAAGCCGTTCTCGATGTCCAGCGCCAGCTCGGTTCCAGCGGCCGTGGCGCCGAACGAGACGGCCTGGACCACGCATGCGGGGAGGATGAAGTCGAGGAAGGAATCCACCTCGGGAAAGCCGGGCATGGCCAGGGCCCGCGAGAACTGCCTCGAGTAGACGGCGGCCAACAGGAGCGGGAAGATGAGGCCCGGAAGGATGTTCAGCAACTGCCGACGCTCGGCCAGCACCGAGCGACGCGCCAGCTCGGCGGTCTGGCGCGCTGCCGTGACCAGGCCAGGTCCGGCCATCACGAGGGCCCTCCTCACGACCCGTCCCCGGCACCCTCGAGGCGGCGGCCGGTTGCCTCGGCGAAGACGTCGTCGAGGCTCGGGGCATCCAGCTCCAGGTGCTCCACCACGACCCCCGCCCCGTCGAGGGCCCTCACGGCGTCGGCAACCCTGGCGGCGCCCCCATCCAACCCGATGGCGACCCGACCCTCCCTCGCCGGCCTGTCCGGGCCGAAGGCCCCGAGGATGACCCGGGCGGCTTCCACGGACCCCGGCTGTACGTCGATCCGCAGCGTGGGAGAACCGATCGACGCCTTGAGCGCCTCGGGGGTTCCCTCCCGCACCAGCCTTCCGGCATCGATGATGGCGATCCGATCAGCCAGCTGGTCGGCCTCCTCCAGGTACTGCGTCGTGAGGAACACCGTGGTCCCGTGCTCCGTGTTGAGCCGCCGCACCTCCTCCCAGAGTGCCTGTCGGCTGGTCGGGTCCAGGCCGGTGGTGGGTTCGTCCAGGAACAGGATCTCCGGCTGGTGCACCAGCGCCATGGCCAGGTCCAGACGCCGTCGCATCCCCCCGGAGTAGGTACCGACCCGACGTCCGGCAGCAGCGGTCAGACCGACGCGTTCGAGCAGCTCCCCGCCCCTGGTCCGCGCCACCGCCCTCGGGATCCCATGCAGCACCGACTGCAGGCGGATCAGCTCCTGTCCGGTCATGAGCGGATCGATGGCGGCATCCTGGAGAGCCACGCCGATGGTCCTACGAACGGCCGCCGACCCGGATACCACGTCGTGTCCACCGACCGTGGCCGTTCCGGCGGTCGGTCGGAGCAGCGTCGTGAACATCCTCACGACCGTCGACTTGCCGGCCCCGTTCGGGCCGAGGAAGCCGAACACCTCGCCGGGAGCCACCGAGAGGTCGATCCCGTCGACCGCCCTCACGTCTCCGAAGGTGCGGACCAGTCCCTCGGCCTCGACCGCCGGCCTCACCGCCACGGACTCATGCGCCGTGGATGGCCGCCCAGACCTTCCTCGGGGTGAGGGGAACGTCCAGGTGCGTCACCCCGAGGTGCGCTATCGCATCCAGGACCGCGCTCTGCACGGCCGGCGTGGAACCGATGGCGCCGGACTCTCCGATCCCCTTCACCCCCAGGGGGTTGTTGGGCGTCGGCGTCTCCAGGGGGACCAGTTCGAACGACGGCAGTTCGGCCATCGAGATGATGCCGTAGTCGGCGAAGTTGGTCGTCTGCGGGTTGCCGTCGGCGTCGTAGGAGACCTCCTCCATGAGGGCCTGTGCGATGCCCTGGGCTATCCCGCCGTGGCGCTGCCCCTCCACGATCACCGGGTTGATGATGCGACCTGCATCGTCGCAGGTGATCATCCGGTCGAGTCGCACGTGGCCTGTCTCCACATCCACCTCGACGACGGCCACGTGGGTGCCGAACGGATACGAGCAGAGCCGGGTCTCCCGGGATTCGGCGTCCAGCACGCCCTTGTCAGCGGCCGCAGCCACCTCGGCCCAACTCCTGGTCACGGACGGTGAACCCACGACGTGGAAGCCACCTGCCTCCGAATCCAGCACGACGTCCGAGACGTCGGCCTCCAGGAGGTCGGCGGCGACCCTCCGGGCCTCGTCCACCACCACCCCGGCAGCGTCGTGGATGGCCGAACCGCCCAGCTGGGTGGACCTTGAACCAAAGGTTCCGTGACCGTGGGGCACCAGGTCGGTGTCGCCCTGGACGAAGTCGATGTCGTCCACTTCCATGCCCAGCCTGTCGGCGGCGATCATGGAAAAGGTGGTCATGTGGCTCTGGCCGTGGCTGAGCGAACCGGAATAGATGCGGGCCCTGCCCTCGGGGGTGATCTCCACCCGCCCGAACTCGTCGCCACCGGGTGCCGGCCCCGCCGTCACCTCCACGTAGGTGGCGATGCCGATGCCCATCTGCAACGGTCCGCCGTCGGCCCGCCGCCTGGCCTGCTGGACCCGCAGTTCGTCGTAGCCGGCCGCCTCGAGGGCAAGGTCCAGGCTGGCCTCGTAGTCACCGCTGTCGTACTCGGTGCCGACGCCGGTGGTGACCGGGAAGTCCTCCGCCCGGAAGAAGTTGAGACGCCGCAACTGGATCGGGTCCATGCCGATCTCGGCGGCGAAAAGCTCCACGGCACGCTCCACCGTCAGCGTGGCCTCGGGGCGACCGGCCCCCCTGTATGCCTCGGTGGGCGTGGTGTTGGTTATGACCGAACGGGCCCCCGTCTCGACGTTGGGGATGTCGTAGACGCCGACCGCCATCGGAAGGGTGAACATCGGCAGGAAGGCCCCGATCCGCGCATAGGCCCCGCTGTCGACGAGCACGTCCAACCTGTAGTGGGTCAGGTCGCCGTCGCGGGTGCCGCCGATGACGAAGCGGTGCACGTGTCCCCGACCGGGACCCATGGCGTTCATGTTCTCGGTCCGGGTCTCGAACCACCTGACCGGACGACCCACCGTCGCCGACAGCCACGGCAGGAGGGCGTCCTCCGGGTACGGCCAGATCTTGGCGCCGAAGCCTCCGCCCACATCGGGCACGATCACCTGGATGCCACCCGTGGCCTGCTCGCCGTACAGGGCCTCCAACACCTCCTTCACGCCATGCGGGCCCTGGTTGGACATCCAGACGACGAGCTTGTCACCCACCCATGCCGCCGCCGTGGAACGGACCTCGATCGGAGCCGCAGCCGTCCTCTGGTGCGAGACGCGTCCCTCGACGACGGCCTCGCAGTCGGCGAAGAAGGCGTCGTCGGTGATGCCCGTGGCCATGCCCAGGTTCGAGAAGTCGACGGCCACGTTGGTGCCCACCGCTGAGTGCACGACGATCTCGTCGGTGAGGGCGTACTCGGGATCCACCACCACCGGTAGCGGGTCGTAGTCGACGAAGACGGCCTCCGCTGCGTCCTCTCCCTGGGCGGGGAGCTCGGTCAGCACCACGGCGACGCACTCCCCGACGAAGCGCACGGTGTCGGTGGCCAGGATCGGCCGGTTCAGCATCGGCTCGGGGAAGACCGGCACCATGCCGGGAAGGACGGTCGGACCGTCGAGGTCGGCTGCCGTGAAAACACCCACCACCCCGGGCAGGCCGAGCGCCTCCGAGGCATCCACCGTGATGTGGGCGTGGGCCATCGTGGAACGCACGTAGGTGGCGTGGACGGCTCCGGCCAGGCGGGGATCATCCACGTCGGCGGTGTAGGTGGCCCCTGTGGTCAGGAAACTACGGTCCTCGCGCCTCAGGACGCGGTTGCCGATGATGCTGCTCACGGTCTGACCTCCTCGGGGTGCCACGGCGGTGGCGAGGGTCGTGACCGTAGCCCGGGCCCTGCAGCGTGGCCGTGCCGGAGAGGACTGCGAGGGTTACCCGGTCCAGTCCCCGAACGGCCAGATCCCCGGCACCGGATGCTCGACACGTGGCGGCGGAACGACCGCGTAGGCCTCCTCGTCCGGCATGACGAGGTTGTAGTCGGACCGGGCCCGACGCTCGATCTCCTCGTCGGTGTTCAAGGCGTCGATGCGGTCCTCGTACCCAGAGTTGAGGGCCTCCACCACTTCCACCTGCGCCTGCAGGTCGGTCGTGCGCACGCGCTGCTCCAACCAGTCCCGGACCGGCACGACGCCGAGCGCCAGGGCGGCCGCAACCGACGTCAGGGTGACGGCCAGCAGCGAGAGTCGACGCGTGGTGCCGGAACGCACCATCTCAGTGGCCGGCGAGGGCGGCCCCACCCCTGAAGATGGCCGCCTCGCCCAGCATCTCCTCGATCCGGAGGAGCTGGTTGTACTTGGCCACCCGGTCGCTACGGGCAGGGGCACCGGTCTTGATCTGGCCACAGTTGGTGGCCACCGCCAGGTCCGCGATCGTCGTGTCCTCGGTCTCGCCGGAACGGTGCGACATGACCGCCGTCCAACCGTTGGCGTTAGCCATCTCGACGGCCTCGAGGGTCTCGGTGAGGGTCCCGATCTGGTTCACCTTCACCAGGATCGAGTTGGCCACCCCGAGTTGAATGCCGCGCTGCAGGCGCTCCACGTTCGTGACGAACAGGTCGTCGCCGACCAGCTGGACCCGGTCTCCCACCAGGCCGTAGAGGGTCGCCCAGCCCTCCCAGTCCTCCTCGGCCATACCGTCCTCGATCGACACGATCGGATACCGGTCGGCCAGGTCGGCCAGGTAGGCGGCCATCTCGTCGGGTGCCAGCGTCCGGCCCTCGCCCGCGAGGTGGTAGGCGCCGTCGCTGAAGAACTCGGTCGATGCGGCGTCCAGGGCCAGGGCCATGTCCTCACCCGGGGTCAGGCCGGCCCTCTCGACGGCCTCCACCAGGAGCTGCACCGCCTCCTCGTTGGATCCGAGGTTCGGGGCGAACCCGCCCTCGTCGCCGACCGAGGTGGACAGGCCCCGGTCCGAGAGCACCCCCTTCAGGACGTGGTAGCACTCGACGCCCCAGCGGAGGCCCTCCGAGAAGGAGGTCGCACCCACCGGCATGAGCATGAACTCCTGCAGGTCGACGTTGTTGTCGGCGTGCTCGCCACCGTTCAGGACGTTGAGCATCGGTACCGGGAGGACGTGGGCGTTGGCCCCGCCCACGTACCGGAAGAGGGGTGCATCCGCATCGGAGGCGGCGGCACGGGCTGTGGCCAGCGACAGGCCGAGGATCGCGTTTGCCCCTAGGCGACCCTTGTCATCGGTGCCGTCGGCATCGCAGAGGGCCCGGTCGACGGCTCGCTGGTCGTAGGCGTCCATACCCCGCACGGCCGCCGCCAACTCGCCGTTCACGTTGGCCACGGCAGTCGTCACGCCCTTCCCACCCCAGGCGTCTCCACCATCGCGCAACTCCACGGCCTCGAACATCCCCGTGGAGGCACCGCTCGGCACGATGGCGCGTCCCGAGGCTCCCGAGTCCAGGATGACATCCACTTCGACGGTTGGATTACCCCGACTGTCCAGGACCTGTCGTCCGCTGACGACCTCAATGGTGCTCACGACTGCCTCCTAGGCGCCAGATGCCGGATTCCGTTCCGGTCGGGCCACCCGGAACGCCCCGGACGGCCAGCATCCACGATACGACGCTAGCTGTGCCCCGTGGTTGCGGTACCCCGCCCCCGATAGGCGGCGACCACCTCGGGATCGGCATCACGCAGGTCCACGCCGTCAGCGGTGGCCATGGCCTCCACGGCCCTCACCTCGGCTGTGAACCTGGCCACGGCGCCTCGCAGCGCCTCCTCGGCGTCCACGCCGGCATCCCGGGCGGCGACCGCCATGCCGAGGAGGAGGTCTCCAAGGGCGTCGCCGCCTGCGGGTAGAGCGACGGTCGGCACCCCGGGGGCCATACCCACCCCGGCGGCCCGACGAACCACCTTCTGGGCTGTGGCCAGCGCCGGGAGGGTGGGAGGTATCCCGTCGAGGCTCGAGGCCCGACCCTTCTCCGCCTGCTTGATCCTGTCCCAGTTGGCCAGCACCGTTCCGGAATCGGCCGCCACCACGTCGCCGAACACGTGGGGGTGGCGGTGGCGGAGCTTGTCGTGGATCCCCCTGGCCACGTCGGCCAGGTCGAAGCGACCATCGTCGGCGGCGATGCGGGAATGGAACACCACCTGGAAGAGCAGGTCGCCCAGCTCCTCCTCCAGGGCCTCGGACCCGTCACCGCTGGCCTCGTCGTAGTCGTCCAGGGCCTCGAGGACCTCGTGGGCCTCCTCCAGGAGGTGAGGCCGCAGCGAGGTGTGGGTCTGGTCGGCATCCCACGGACATTCCCTACGCAGGATCGCGACCAGTTCGGCGAACCGCTGCAACTCGACGGCGATGGGTGCGGCCAGCCGGGGAATGAACAGCGAGGTGAGGTGGTCGGCCACGACGGTGGTCGACAGGTCCTCCCATGCCACCGTGAGGATCCTCTCATCGGGGCCACCCAGCCCCTGCAGCACGACCACCGGCTCCTCCGGTGGATCCGGAACGGATGCCACCAGGTCGGCCAGCACCTCTGCGGTGTCCACCTGGGCCACCAGCAACGGCCCCCGCTCGCCGGCTGCCTCCACCGGGAACCGCCTGCCGTCGACGATCCGCACACCGTCGGCCAACGGATCGATGCCCAGGCGGACCCAGGCCAGGTCCACGAACGAGAGCGCCGGGACGAGCTGCACGTCCACGCGGTCGTCGGCCAGTAGCAGCTCGACCGTGTGCTCGGCCACCATCGGGGAGCCGGGCACGGCGTAGAGGACCCTTCCGTGGGCATCGGCGGCCGCCACGACCTCGGCGACCACGCCGGCGTAGACCTCCTCGAAGCTCTCCGCGGTCTCGTAGTGGTGGTCCAGGGCCACCACGTCGGCACCCAGGACGCCGACCGACGGGTGGCGGGCGGTGCGGACGTACCTGTGCCGATGGGCGGCAATCGCGTCCAGGGTGGCCGTGTTGCAGAGCTCGGGTCCGGCGGGCCCGAGACCGACCACGGTGACGCCGGGTCGGTGGAGGGTCACGACCCCAGCCGGGCGAGGGCGGGTGCCAACGGTCCTGCCGGCGGCGCCACCCGACCGACGGCCCTGTCCCAGATGCCGTACCGGGCATCCACCTGGACCTCCCGGCTCAGCCCGGCCACCTGCAGCAGGGCGGCAGACGCCCTCGGACCCAGCGCCTCGAACTGCACCGGGTCAACGGTTCTCACCTCGTCGATGCGGATCACGTGGAACCCGAACTGGCTGGGCACGGGCCCGACGAGGCTCAGGCCCTCGGCCAGAGCACCCAGGACCGCACGTTCGAACGTGGGCACGAAGGCACCGAGCGGAACACAGCCGAGCGAACCACCGGACTGGCCGGAACCCGGGTCCTGGGAAGCCGAGACGGCCAGCGAAGCGAAGTCGCCACCGGTATCGAGCAGGTGGATGATGGCATGGGCGTCATCCTCCGCGGACACCAGGATGTGGCTGGTGCAGAGTTCGTACGAGAGGAGCCCGACGTGTGCCTCGTAGGCGGCCCCCACCCCGGGACCGCCGGCCTCCACCAGGTCCAGGGCGGCCTGCCACCCGATCAGGCGCGGCAGGGAAGGATCGCCCGGGTCCATGCCGGCCGCCAGGAGGCGGTCCCGCGCTGTCGACCTCTCCTCCGACGTGGCCACCACGTCGTAGTCGGCGAGGAGGTCCACCAGCGCCTCGTACTGGACGAAGCGATCCACCACCCCGGCAGTGGTCGTAGCGTCGATGGTGGTGTCTGAGGACCGGCCGGTCACCTCGGCCACGAGGGCGGCCACATCCTCCCGGTCCAGGGTGCTGTCGCCCACCCTCACTGCCACGATCGACGAGCCACAGGCAGATGCCACCACGGCGACCACAAGCAGCAGCACCAACCTGTGGCTGTGCCTGGAGAAGAGGAAGCGGGGAGGGCGTCTCACGAGGGATCGATGCTACGCCACCACTCAGGCTTCGGCGTCGCCACCGACGGGCGTGCCCACGTCTTTCGAGGTCGGCACCAGGTCCTCGAGCATCGCGGTCAGGGCCGCTGCCATGTCACCCTTACGGAGCGGCAGGAGCAGTTGGCGCGGACCCTCCTTGTAGCGGGCGTCACGATGCAGGCGCCCCAGTCGGGTCTGGCGGCTCAACGGTAGGACAACCGGCGAACATCGGGCCATGAACTCCGGGCCGCCCAGACCGGGACCCTTCGTGACCACGACCTCGGTTATGCCGCGGGCCACGCAGACGGTTCGCAAACCGGCCACCGACAGCAGTGCCTCCGCCGGAGCGGGCAACGGACCGTAGCGGTCCTCCCACTCGGAACGCAGTTCCTCGACGCCGTCGGCGTCGGCCGTGACCCCCGCGGCGGCCAGCTTCCGGTACGCCTCCAGTCGCAGGTCGTTGCGCGTCACGTAGTCCTCGGGCAGGTGCGCGTCGACGGGGAGCTCCACGCGTATCTCCGGCAGGTCGTCGATCACCGTGCCAGCCAGCTCGGCTACGGCCTCGGTGACCATCTGGCAGTACAGGTCGTAGCCCACGGCGGCCATGTGGCCACTCTGACCCGTACCCAGGAGGTTGCCGGCCCCGCGGATCTCCAGGTCGCGCATTGCGATGCGGAAGCCTGACCCCAGCTCGGTCGTCTCCCCGATGGTGCGGAGCCTCTCGTGGGCCTGCTCGCTGAGCGCCTTGTCGGGTGGGGTGAAGAGATAGGCATAGGCCCGCTGGCCGGCACGACCGACCCGACCACGCAACTGGTGCAGCTGTCCGAGACCCAGCAGGTCGGCCCTGTCCACGACCAGGGTGTTCACCGTCGGCATGTCGATCCCCGACTCGATGATCGTGGTGCACACCAGCACGTCGTGTATGCCTTCCCAGAAGTCCATGACGGTCGACTCCAGCGACGCCTCGTCCATCTGGCCGTGTGCCACCACCACCTTTGCCTCCGGAACCAGCTCCCTGACGCCGGCAGCCACCCGGTCGATGTCCTGGACCCTGTTGTGCACGAAGAAGACCTGGCCCTCCCGGAGCAGCTCGCGACGGATGGCCTCGGCCACCGGCCGCTCGTCGTAGTCCCCCACGTAGGTCAGGATCGGTTGCCGGTCGGCGGGCGGCGTGTTCAGGAGGCTGAGGTCCCGTATGCCTGTCAGCGACATCTCCAGGGTGCGCGGGATGGGGGTGGCCGTCAGGGTGAGCACGTCCACGTCGGCCCTGATCTTCTTGATCGACTCCTTGTGGCTGACCCCGAAGCGCTGCTCCTCGTCGATGACCAGCAGGCCCAGCCGCTTGAACCGGACCTGCTCGGCGAGAAGGCGGTGCGTGCCGATCACCACGTCCACCGACCCGTCGGCCAGGCCCTCGGTGACACGCCGCGCGTCCGCCGGAGTGAGGAACCGGCTGAGCACCTCCACCCGGATCGGATACGGGGCGAAGCGGTCGCGGAAGGTCTGGCCGTGCTGCTGGGCCAGGAGGGTGGTCGGCACCAGCACAGCCGCCTGACGTCCGTCCTGCACGGCCTTGAACACGGCTCGGATCGCCACCTCCGTCTTGCCGAAGCCCACGTCGCCGCACACCAGGCGGTCCATCGGCACGGGGCGCTCCATGTCCGCCTTGACGTCCTCGATGGCCTGTAACTGGTCGGGCGTCTCCTGGTAGGAAAAGGCCTGTTCCATCTCCCTCTGCCAGGGAGTGTCGGCGGCGAAGGCGTGGCCGACCGTCGTGACCCGGGCCTGGTACAGGACGACCAGTTCCTGGGCGATCTCGGCCACCTCGGAGCGCACCTTGGCCCTGGTCCTGTGCCAGTCGGCGCCGCCCATCCGGCTGAGGCTCGGAGTCGTTCCACCCGTGTGGGGCCGGATGCTGTCGATCTGTTCCGTCGGCAGGTAGAGGCGGTCGTCGCCCCGGTACTCGAGCAGCAGGTAGTCGCGCTCGACGCCCGCCAGGGTGCGGGTGACCAGCCCGGCGAAGCGGGCCACGCCGTGCTGTTCGTGGACGACGTGGTCCCCGGGTGAGAGGTCCTCGAATACGCGTACGGCGGCACTGCGCCGTGGTCGTGTCCGCCGTCGGGTCCGACGCCGTCCCGTCAGCTCGGTCTCGGTGACCACCGCAAGGCGCGAACCGGGCAGGACGAAGCCGCGCTCCACCGGCGCCACCACCAGCGAGGCGCCGGGCCCCTCCACGACGGCGTCCTCGTCGGCACCGACAGGGGTGACCTCGATGCCGGCTTCGCGCAGGCGGCGAACCAGTTGGTCGACGGACCCCGCCCCGTCTGCGGCGACCACCACCCTGTGACCATCGGCCAGCAGGCGTAGGAGCCGTCCGGGCACGCCGGCGGCGTCTTCGGACACCGGGTCCCGTCCCCATCCGGCGGCGGTGATGGTGTCCACGCCCGGGCCATCGGGCACGGCGTCGATCGTCCAGACGGGCGCACCCGTGTGGACCAGCAGCCGCTCCCAGTCCGTGTGCAGCCTGGGGAACTCGATGCCGGCGGCTCCCCACGTGACAGCCAGGCTGGCAGCAAGGTCGGCCTCCTCCGCCTGGAGGTCGGCAATGCGGTCCCTCAGGCGCCGGGGTTCCACGGCAATGACGAGGGCGTCGTCGTCCACGAGGTCGAAGAGGACCCGTTCCCCCCCGGACAGCCATGGAAGCCACGACTCCATGCCGTCGAACAGCTCGCCGTCCGCCAGGCGGTTCCACTGTTCGGCACCCCACGGCTGCTCGGCCACGAGGGCCGCCGCACGCTGGCGCACGGCCTCATCCGGGATCAGCTCCCTGCAGGGATGGATCTCGACGACGGACCTGGAAACGGTGGCCCGCTGGTCTGCCACGCCGAACTCCGTCAGGCGGTCCACCTCGTCGCCCCATAGGTCTATACGGAGGGGTGCCTCGGCTGTCGAGGGCCAGACGTCGAGGATGGATCCCCGTACGGCCAGCTCGCCCCGGTGCTCCACCTGGTAGCCGCGGCGGTACCCGATGGCCACAAGGTCGGCCACCAGCGTCGTCTGGTCGACGACGTCTCCCGGCCCCAGGATGATGGGCCCGGTGCGTCCGGCTCCCGGCCCGAGGCGTTGGACGAGTGCCCTGCCCGAGGCCACCAGGACCGAAGGCCGATCGGCCAGGTCACCCAGCCTGTGCAGCACCCGGAGGCGTCGGCCCATGGTCTCCACGCCGGGACTTATCCGCTCGAACGGCAGGGTCTCCCAGGCGGGGAACAGCTCGACGGCATCGTCGCCCAGGTAGATGCGAAGGTCGTTGGCGAGCCGCTCGGCCTCGGTCCCGGTCGGTACCGCCACCACCAGCGGATGGCGACCGGTCCGACGCACCAGGGCGGCGATCACCATCGCACGGGCCGGCTCGGCCACCGCCAGGGAGGCTGTTCGTCGGCCCAGGACGGCCGTGATGGCCGGCTCGTCGTCCAGGAGGGTCGAAAGCCGCTCCAGGTAGGGGCTCATATCTGGCTGTCGGAGGTCGGTCGTGTCACGGGCCGGCGTTGAAGCGGCCCATTGTCGCATCCACGCCGTCGGCCAGGATCGCCTCGACAGCGTCGACCGCCTCGGCGACCACCACGCCCAACTCCGCCGCCTCGGCCCGGGGCGGCCGACGCAGCACGTGGTCGGCGCCCGACCGGCGACCCGGGGGCCTACCCACCCCGATGCGGACGCGTAGGTAGTCCTGGGTCTTCAGGTGCGCGGTTATCGACTTCAGGCCGTTATGGCCGGCCAGGCCGCCGCCGGCCTTCACCCTGAGTGTCCCGACCGCCAGGTCCAGCTCGTCATGCACCACCACGATCCGGGTGGGGTCGTCGATCCCATGGCGTCGCACCAGGCTGCCGACCGACTGGCCGGACTCGTTCATGAATGTCTGCGGGAATGCCAGCGCCACCCGCTGGCCACCGATACGGACCTCGCAGGACAGGGCCAGCTCCCGGGACCGCCGGAGTGAGCCACCGTGCCGGTCGGCGAGCACTGCCACGACATCGGCGCCCAGGTTGTGGCGCGTTCCCACATATTCATCGCCGGGATTGCCCAGGCCGACAACCAGCCAGGCCGCCGGTTCACCGGTTCGCTCGGTTCGGGACCGCCGCAGCAAGGGTCGGCCCTTACCGCTATGCGTCGTCGGCGTCGTCGCCCGTGTCGTCGGCGGATGCCTCGTCGGAGTCGCCGTCGATTGCGCCCTCCAACTCGAGACCCTCGGCCTCCGCCAGGGCAGCCTCCTCGGCGGCCATTGCCTCCAGGGTGGACCGGGTGATCATGCCGACGGCAATCGTCTCGTCGGGGTCCACGTCGGTGGTTACACCCTCCGGGAGGAGGATGTCGGCCACCCGCAGCGAGTCCCCGATCGTCAGGGCGGAGATGTCCACCTCGAGCTCGTTCGGGATGCTGTCCGGTGCGGCGTTGACGTTCAGGCTGAAGAGGTTCTGGTCGACCATGCCGTCGGCATCGGTGACGGCCTTGGCTTCGCCGATCATCACGAGGGGCACGTCCACGTTGACGTCCTGGTCCGGGTCGATCCTGAGGAAGTCGACGTGGGTTACGTCACGACGCACCGGGTGGCGCTGGATGTCCTTGACGATCGACATCTGCTTCTCGCCACCGATCTCGAGTTGGATGACGACGTTGACGCCAGCATCGGTGGTGAGCGCCTCGCGCAGGTCCACCCACGCCACGTCGATGCTGACCGCTTCCTGGGAGAGCCCGTAGACCACGGCGGGAACGCGCTGCTCGCGACGGAGTCGCCGGCTGGGCCGGGTGCCTGTCTTACGGGTCGTGTCTGCGGAGAGGACGATCTCGCTCATGGAAGAACCTTTTAGAAGAGGAGAGAGGCGAATGTGCGGATCCGGTGGAACCGACAGGCGAGTCTACCGGTGGATGCCGCCGGCCGGTCGGGTGACCTGTACGACTTCGGGTCCCCGGTGCCGGGGCCCCGGCCGGCCTCAGGCCAGGTTGTCGCCGCCGAATATCTCACTGACCGAGGTGTCGCCGAATACGGCGCCGATGGCCCTGGCAATGAGTGGCGCGACCGACAGGACCTCGACCAGGTCGGGGTCGGTGCCCTCGGGCAGGGGCAGGGTGTCCGTGACGATCACCTTCTCGATCGAGGAGGCAGCCAGCCGATCCATCGCCGGCCCGGAGAACACGCCGTGCGTGGTCGCCGCCAGGATCCGCGAGGCACCGCGCTCACTGAGCTGATCGGCCGCAGCGCAGATCGTGCCGGCGGTGTCGATCATGTCGTCGACGATCACGCAGACCTTGCCGTCCACGTCGCCGACGACCTCCTTGGCCTCGACGGTGTTGAACGCCGAGTGGCTGCGTCGCTTGTGGACGATGGCCAGGTCGGCACCCAACTGCATGGCGTAGCGCTCGGCGACCTTCACCCGACCGGCGTCCGGCGAGACGATCGTCAGGTCGCCTTCCAGGGACCGCAGACGGTCGACCAGGACCGGCATGGCGGTGAGGTGGTCTACCGGTCCGTCGAAGAAGCCCTGGATCTGGCCGGAGTGGAGGTCGACGCTGACCAGGCGGCTGGCCCCTGCCTCCTTGAACAGGTTGGCCACCAACTTGGCGGTTATCGGCTCGCGGCCGGATGACTTGCGGTCCTGGCGGGCATAGCCGTAGTGGGGGCAGACGACGGTGATCCGCTTCGCCGAAGCCCGCCGGGCAGCGTCGACCATGATCAGCTGCTCCATCAGGGCATCGTTGATTGACGACCCCGGCTCGTGGCAGTGGGTCTGGATGATGAAGACGTCACATCCCCGGATCGATTCCGAGAATCGGCAGTGGATCTCGCCGTTGGCGAACTCGGCGAGGTTGGGCTCACCCAGGGACTCGCCCATCTCGGCGGCGATCGACTCGGCCAGCGGACGGCTGATGCGGCCCGAAACGAGGTAGAGCTTCTTGTGGGTGACCAGTTCCATGGGTGTGGTGGGTGCTCTCGTCGGCGGCGAACGTTCCGGAATTGGAGCATAGGGCGGCACCCCGGCGCGCGGATCAGCCGATATAGACGGGCCTCGGCGGGACCATCCCCCGGGCCGGGCTGAGGGTCGTCACGGGCGGTGGGGCAACCGTGGTGGTGGTCGACGGGGCGACGGTCGTGGCCGACGGACTCGTTGTCGTGGTGGTCGTCGACGGGGCGACGGTCGTGGCCGGCGGACTCGTTGTCGTGGTGGTCGTCGACGGGGCGACGGTCGTGGCCGACGGACTCGTTGTCGTGGTGGTCGTCGACGGGGCGACGGTCGTCGTCGTGGTCGTCGTGGTCGTCGTGGTCGTCGTGGTGGTGGTCGGTGCGACCGGGCTCACGGCCGTGGACGGTGCCGACAGGGCACCCATACCCGCAGCGTTCCAGGCCGACACCTGGAACTCATACGAGATGGTGGGATCCAGCCCGATCGCCAGGTGGGAGGTCAACGTCGACGACGTGTTGGAGACGAGGACGGCCCACTCTCCTCCCTCCACCCGTCGCTCGATCCGGTAGCCGGTCAAACCCGCCCCCCCGTTGTCGCCCGGTGGCGACCATGTGAGGTTGACCTGCCCGCCGGCCAACGCGTTGGCCACCAGGTTCGACGGCGACCCTGCCCGGGTGTACGGGACAGCAGCCACCGAGGTGGACGCCGCACCGTTGCCGGCGGCATTGGTCGCAGTGACGGTGAACGCGTAGGTGACCCCGTTCACGAGGCCGGTCAGGCGATAGGACGTGGTGCCCGCCGTCGCCATGGCCGACCCGGAGGTCATGCCCTGCACGGCGTTGCTGGTCCACGCCACCGTGAACCCGGTGACCGCCGTGCCGCCGTTGGATGCCGGCGCCACCCAGGAGACGGTGGCCTCTGCGTGGGTCGAGGTGGTGGCAACCGAGGTGGGTGCGCCCGGGACGACGTCCGGCGTGGCCGAGGCCGTAGCCGAAGCGGTGCCCGTACCAACGGCGTTTACGGCCGAGACCCGGAAGGCGTATGCGCTGCCGTTCGTCAGACCGGTCGCCGTATACGAGGTCGACGAGGATTCGGTCGATGCGGTGAGGACCGTCCAGGTGACGCCTGCGTCGGTGGACCGCTCCACCTTGTAGCCGGTGATCGACGATCCACCGTCCGAGGTCGGAGCCGTCCAGGCGAGCGTGACCTGGACATTGCCTGCAGTTGCCGCCAGGCCGCTCGGAGTGTCGGGCGGACCGGTACCGGTCAGCACCACTACGGCGACATCATCGTCGGAGCCGGCGCTGGTCCCCGCGACCACCACCTGGCTACTCGACGAGATCGCCACCGCGTAGCCCGCGTCGGCGCCGGATCCGACCGCCACCGTCACCTTTCCGTCGGTGGAGAACGCCGTGTCCATGGCGCCTGCCGCCGTGAGGCGCGCCACCGCGACGTCGTCGTTCGAGCCGTTGCTGCTCTCGCCGGCGATGACGATCCCACCGTCGGCCAGGAGGGCGATGCCCCTGGCCTCGTCGTCGCCGGAGCCGACGGCCACCGTGACGTGGCCGTCCGAGTCGAACGCCGTGTCCAGGGCGCCCGCGCCGGTGAGTCGTACGACGGCCATGTCCTCGTTGGATCCGTTGTGCGAGGTGCCGGCCACCACGATGTCGCCGTCCGAGGCGATGGCCACGGCGTGGCCCACGTCGTCGCCGGAACCGACGGCCACGGTGACCTTGCCGTCGGAGTCGAACGCCGTGTCAAGGGCACCGGCCGACGTCAGGCGCACCACCGCCACGTCGTCGTCCGAGCCGTTGTGGGCGGCTCCTGCCACCACGATGTCGCCATCTGATGCGATGGCCACGGCGTGGCCGTAGTCGGCTCCGGCGCCCACGGGTACGAGCACCTTGCCGTCGGTGTCAAACGCCGTGTCCAGTACTCCGGCGCTGGTCAGGCGGGCCACCGCCAGGTCGAAGTTCGAGCCGTTGGAGCCGTAACCGACCGCCACGATGTCACCATCGGATGCGATGGCGAGGCCCGT
>Ga0302120_10000023_pt1 | contig 49244 bp, 37 predicted proteins | sample AG5_Bottom_MG_FD_203118 | JGI IMG/M metagenome (GOLD analysis project Ga0302120, IMG submission 203118) | Marine microbial communities from Western Arctic Ocean, Canada - AG5_Bottom | ecosystem: Environmental > Aquatic > Marine > Oceanic | place: Canada: Western Arctic Ocean | collected 2017-10-01 | reverse complement strand
ATTCCGAGAGGGAATCTCTGCACATACTTCCCAGAAGCCAATGTGCTGGTGCCATTGGACAGCGTTGCAGATGGCAGCAATACTCCGACTTCGAAGTCGATTGCGGTCACGGTCAGCATGCCTTGAACTACTCAGGCTGGATTCGTTTGTTTCTCTGATCTGACCCATCGCCGGACCATCAGGAAGATGATTATAATCGCGAAGATTCCGGCGAGGAGCGGTGCGAGCAACGCGACGATTGTGAGAGCGACGCTGGCGATATTCTCAGCCGTTGCGACGATCGGGTTTGCAGTTCCCAAGGTCAGGGCCGTCGACAATCCACGTGTTGCTACGGTGGCTGTCTGAATCACCCCAGCGACGCCACCGCCGGCGATTATCGCAATAGTCCACTGAACAATCGGATCACTCCCCGTCAGCACGATTGCGGTCATCGAGGCTCCTGCAATGACGGCAGCGGGGCTGGCGATGGTATCGAGCAGATTGTCGACCCATGGAATGTAGAAGGCTGCGAACTCGACGACCGTCGCCACCCCGAGGAGAATGACTGCGATGTTCGTATCGAAGTATTCGAACGAGGTCCCCGCGAGGTTGAGTTCGATGAAATCGGCTCTGACAGCCAATGATAGCAGGAATGGTGGCAGGAATACACGGAAACCCGAGGCTGCCGCAAGACTGATTCCCATCATCGCAGCGAGTATGATATCGGCTTCATTCATAGTTCGCGGAACACGCCGTCCATCTTGAATCCAAGCCCGGCACGATTCGGCAGCAAGCGGTGGTCTGATAGTCTCGTGCAGCGACGCTACGATATGGATTCGGAGTTGATGCTGATCCCGATGTTCGGCATGGTCTGTCTGACGTTCGTCGTCGGTGTGACGATGAGGTTGCGTCGTGAAAAAGCGGTGAAGGAGGGATTTGATTGGCGGTATTACAAGACATTCGAGGGTGTTCCTCCACCTCGATTCTCGCTTCAAGCAGACCAGCATTTCAGCAATATGTTCGAGGTGCCGATGCTGTTCTACGCCGCCTGCATAACAGCGATGGTGCTCGATTCTGTCGACCAGATCAGCCTCGCCCTCGCATTACTCTATCTCATCGGACGTCTCGCCCACGCCCGAATCGCACTGACCCACAACCGATTGCAGATTCGCGCCCGCGTCTATGTTACCAGCGGACTCATCCTCTTCGCCCTCTGGGCTTGGATCTTCACGGCCGCGCTACTGATCTGACCCTCTGTGCCTCTGTGTCCTTTGCGGTTTGGTTAATCGCCGAGTTCGACCAAAGTCGCACCCATATCGACACGGTCTCCAGCGGCGAAATTCACAACGAGCACTTCGCCTGCTTTCGGAGCCAGAATTCGATGCTCCATCTTCATCGCTTCCATCACCAGCAGCGTCTGTCCCTCGCGAACTCGCTGACCTTCCTTGACTAATACTTCGAGAATCGTTCCGGGCATCAATGCGCTCAAACCACCCTCGTCAGCATCAGCACTTACACTGCCGGGCTGGTGCCCATGGAGGACATGAATTCTCCCGTTCATGTGAATCCACCATGAGTCGCCCACGCGCGCGGCGTGGGCGAAGCGGGCTGACCCGTCAACCTCGACAAGCAGTCGGCCAGCCTGTTCATCGCGTCTGATGCTGATATTCGGGATGGGCTTTTCGTTGCCGTCACTTTGCAGGTCCGTGAGGGTTAGAGTACCATCGCTATCGCTCAATTTCACGCTGTATCGCGGGCTCGAATCTGCAATGCTCCACTCCATTCTCTAACCTCAGGGAAACGTCCTCGACAGGGTTCGGAAGGGGTCACCGGCATGGCCGGTATGCTCGTCGAAAGTGCTTGTTTGGGCGCCGCCTGTGGCGGCGCGGTCGAGCCCGAATCGACTTGCTGCGGCTGCGATTGCAACCAGAATGCTAGGGTCGGGCTCGGCTTGGCTGAAGTCGGAGGGGGAGGTTGAATCGAGGTAGTCGGTGGTTATGCCACCGCTGGTGAAAATGGGGTTGATGGCCATTTGTCGCAAGAAGCCGATGTTGGTGGTGACACCCAGTGCGATGAAGTCCGAAAGGGCATTGTGGAGGCGTCGCGCTGCGGCTTGTCGAGTCGGCGCGTGGACTACGAGTTTGGCTAACATCGGGTCGAACTCGATGGTGACATCATCGCCCTCTCTAACACCTGTATCAACCCTGATGCCCGGTCCTTGCGGGGCCCTCCAAATGGCGAGTTTCCCAATTGCTGGGAGGAAGCCTTTCGATGGGTCCTCGGCGTAGATTCGGGCTTCCATGGCATGGCCTGTGATGCCGATGTCGGATTGAGTGAAGCCAAGAGGGAGTCCTGCGGCGACCTCGAATTGCTTCTGGACGATGTCGACGCCGGTGATCATCTCAGTGACTGGATGTTCGACTTGCAGTCGAGTATTCATCTCAAGGAAGTAGAACTCTCCGCGGCTCGAGAGGAGGAATTCAACCGTGCCAGCGCCCTCGTAATCGACTGCTTGAGCCGCTTGCACTGCAACTTGACCCATTGCTTGGCGGAGGCTCGGAGTGACTGCTGGAGAGGGGGCTTCCTCGATGACTTTCTGGTGACGGCGCTGGAGTGAACAATCTCGCTCGTTGAGATGGACGCAAGCGCCGTATTTGTCGGCGATGAGTTGGATTTCGACGTGGCGAGCGCCTGTCAAGAGGCGCTCGACGTAGACAGTGCCATCGCCGAAAGCAGCGGCGGCTTCGCGCGCTGCCGCTTCGTATTCGGTGCGCAGCATCTTGGGTTCGTGGACGGCGCGCATTCCCTTGCCGCCGCCACCCGCGCTGGCTTTGATGAGAAGTGGATAGCCGACACGGGCGGCTGCAGCCGCCAGAACCCCGAGATGGTCGGGATTCTCGTCGATTGCGATCTCTTCTCCAGGGATTACTGGGACTCCGGAATCTATCATGCAGCGGCGGGCCGATATCTTGTCTCCCATCGTCTCGATAGCGCCTGATGGCGGTCCGATCCAGAGCAAGCCCGCCGATTGCACAGCTTGTGCGAAATCGGCTCGCTCCGAGAGGAATCCGAATCCCGGGTGAATCGCCTGTGCGCCACTCGAGCGCGCTGCCTCAATGATGGCATCAGCATTGAGATAGGTCTGAGCGAGAGTATCGCCAGGCAGATGAACGGCTTCATCAGCGGTCTCGACATGCAGGGAGCCGGCATCAGAATCAGAGTAGACAGCGATTCCGCGAAGCCCAGATTCACGAGCGGCTTTGAGAACTCGAACCGCGATTTCACCGCGATTCGCAACCAATACAGAATCGAATGGTCGAGGCGCGCCGACCATCCATTCAGGAATCATGGTGCGGCCTCGCTTTGCATTCCGCCGACCTCATTCTGCATCCGGCGACCAATCTGGAGGTCGGCGCTCAAGGAAGGCCGAGAGCCCTTCTTGACCCTCTCTTGAACCGCGCATCTTACTCGTCTTATCCAATGTCCAGAGACGGAGTTCCTCATCACTTGCCATCCAGCGATCGAAGGCAAGAGCCAATCGCTTGGACTCCGTAACGGCCATCGGGCCAGTCCGCAGCACCTCATCCGTGAGCCGAGTTATTGCATCATCAAAGCCCAGAGGCGAATCGACCAATTCGTTGATCCAGCCGATTCGCAAGCCCTCCTCAGCACTAACTCGGCTGGCCAGCGCCGATAGACGACGGAATTGAGCGCTGCCAATCTTGCGATAGACATAGGGTCCGATCACAGCCGGCAGAATTCCGAGATTTCCCTCAGACAGAGCGATCCTCGTGCGAGGCTCACCAAGCACGTGGTCAACGCAGGCAACAAGGCCCGCTCCACCGCCCAGAGCCACTCCCTGAACGCAGCCGATGGTGAAGCATGGATGAGCCCAGAGGCTGTTGAAAAGTCGGTCCAAGCGCTCGGAATCCTCACGATTCTCCTCAGCGGAACGGGCACCAGCATCTCGCATCATATTGATGTCAGCACCAGCGCAGAAATGCTTGCCGTCTCCGCGCAGAATCAACACTCGGAGGAAGGCTTCGCCGCCCTCATCCTTGAGAACCTGAGTATTGCCGACTGAGCGAGCCCGAGTCCATTCGAGGACTTCGACCATCTCGGAAATCAACTGTGCATTCATCGCATTGAAGACCTCACTTCGCGTCAAAGTCAAGGTTGCGACTGAGCCTTCCAAATCCAGAACACACAACCCACATTCAGGTCTTGCATCGCTCATTCTCGCCCTTCCCATTCCTCTCACCTCACATTCTGAAAACGCCGAAATTCGTCTCGGGGAAGGGCGCGTTCAAGCTCGCCGAGATGCACAATCCGAGCACATCTCGAGTATCGCGTGGATCGATCACACCATCGTCCCAGAGCCGCGCAGTCGAGTAATAAGGCGAGCCTTCGGTCTCATATTTCTCAAGAATCGGCCGCCGAAACTCTTCCCACTCCGCAGCGGTCATCGGTGCCAGACCCTCCCGAGCTCGCTGATCCTGTTTGACTGTCGCCAGAACGTCGGCAGCCTGCGGGCCCCCCATCACAGAAATCCGCGCATTCGGCCACATGAACAAGAAGCGCGGGTCGTAAGCCCTACCGCACATGCCGTAATTCCCAGCACCGTGCGAGCCACCGATTATCACAGTGAATTTAGGCACTGGAACACAAGAGACGGCCGTGACCAACTTCGCTCCATCCTTGGCGATTCCACCCGATTCAGCGTCACGGCCAACCATGAAGCCAGTGATGTTCTGCAAGAAAATGAGGGGAATTCCACGCTGTCCGCAGAGTTCGACGAAGTGAGCCCCTTTGAGCGAGGATTCGGAGAAGAGAATACCGTTATTGGCGACAATTCCGACCGGATATCCATGGATTCGAGCGAAGCCGCAAACCAGTGTGTTTCCGTAGCGCTGTTTGAACTCGTGGAAGCGAGAACCATCGACCAGTCGCCCGATCACCTCCCTCACATCGAAGGGCGTCCGATTGTCCAGAGGGATGATTCCCATCAGATCCTCGCCATCGTGCGCGGGCGGTTCGGCCGGTTTCGTATCGAGGCGTTGCTTGGCTTCGATATTGAGATTCTCGACGACGTTTCGAACCATTCGCAACGCCTCGGCTTCCGTCTCAGCGAAATGGTCGGCCACACCTGATTTGCGGGTGTGGACGTCAGCACCTCCGAGGTCCTCAGCGCTGACTTCCTCGCCTGTCGCAGACTTGACCAGAGGTGGGCCAGCGAGGAAGATGGTGCCGTTGCCTTTGACGATTATTGACTCGTCTGACATCGCCGGAACGTATGCTCCTCCGGCTGTACAACTGCCCAGAACCGCTGCGACCTGGGGGATGCCTTTGCCCGACATGACCGCTTGATTGCGGAAGATTCTGCCGAAGTGATTGATGTCGGGGAATACCTCATCCTGCATCGGCAGGAAGGCGCCGCCGCTGTCGACGAGGTAGATGCAGGGCAGATTGTTGGCGTCGGCGATGTTCTGGGCGCGGATGTGTTTCTTGACGGTCAGCGGATAGTAGGAGCCGCCTTTGACGGTCGCATCGTTGGCGACGAAAAGACACTCGCGACCGTGAACTACTCCGATTCCTGTTATGACTCCGGCAGAGTGGGCTCTGCCGTCGTAGAGTCCGTTCGCAGCGAGGCTGCTGAATTCGAGGAATGGGCTGCCGGCATCGCAAATCTCTGCGATACGTTCGCGTGGCAGCATCTTGCCGCGACTGCGATGGCGCTCGACATACTTGCCGCCGCCGCCCTCTTTGACTGCAGCCAAGCGCTCCTTGAGGTCGGCGGCGAGAGCGATATTATGCTCGCGTCGGCGCTCGCAATCATCACTGTCTCGCGCCACGCGAGTCGGCAATCTATCCATGGCTCCGAACACCGCAGATTGCCGCCATCCCTTCAACTAAATGGACCCGACATCGTAGATGTCGTGTTTAGTGATTGGTCAAACAGAATCGGAATCAGGCACAGGCCACCATCCGACTCTGTGTCTCTGTGCCTCTGTGGTTTGATTTCAAACGCCTAGCATCAGGCGCAGAACGTCGCGCAGACCCGGAGCCATTCCAACGACCATCAGAGCGAGGCCGATGAGCAGGCGCAGGTGCTGCTGGCGATCTTCGAAGTTCGCCAATGTGTAGAACCAGAGAATGATTCCGCCGATAGCGAGTTTGAGCACTGTGAAGGTGGCCGCAGTGTCGAACAGATCGATGACCGCAGCAGAGACGACATGCTTCTCATGATAGCCGAAATAATCGATGCCGATCCAAGTTGCCAAACCATCGAGAATTTGCCCTGCGACAGGCAGGAAGGCCACCGGATAAGCCATCACGGCCTTTGACCGAAGCGACTCGATCAAATCCTTCTCCTTCGAGCTTGAATCGAGGTACTGCTCCTCGGTCATACGGGGCGGAAGAACACCGGCGATGATGCCATGAGCAGCCAATTCGTCAGCCGCTTCCTGTCCATGCTGGACCATTGCGTAGACCAAAACTGCAGGGACACCGATGACCACCGCGAGCGGCCATAGATTGAGCGATTCTTCGGGCCGCCAGAGCATGAAACTGACCATCGCACCGAACAGAACGAGACTCCCACCAATCCCAGTGAAATAGACAGAACGCTGGACGTGATCGAACTTCTCAGCGCTCTGAGCCAACCAGATCGGTGCTGTCATTCCCGCGACCGAAAGCAGCAGGAAAGGCCACAAATCGATTTCGTTCAGAACCACTCTGTCACTTTCCAAAATCGAAAGCCCAAAAATCGCGAATTGCCCGACGATGAGCAGAGTCGACAAAACCTGAACTCGCTTGAATCGCTCTTCCTCCTCATACTCTCCATTGACCACGGAATAGCCAATCGCTCCCGCTACCACGACCCATGCTGCTGTTTGGAAGTGGACGCCCGGGCTGACGAAGAGTGCGGAGAGAGGCTCCGAGAACATTTGGGCGTCCTCGACGACCTCGCCGAATGCCGCCCAAAACACGAACGGCAGCAGAGCGAGCAGTGTGCTGTCCGAGGAGTCGACGCCAAGATGACGCAACCATCCACTGAGAGCGACGGCGAACATGGCGAGGACGAGTCCGTAGGTCATCGTGTTGACCATGTTGTATCCAGAGTCACCAGTCGATTCCCCCATAATCGGGTCGAGATAGAATTCGTAGATGAAATCCGAGAGCGGGTTCGAGATTCCGGCTTCGTGCAGCAGTATTCCGGCGAAGAACAGAGTCAAGATTCCAGCGAGCGCCTTGATGACCGCCTGTTCGTAGTCATACCACTCTTCAAGCGCATTCATCATGGCGGCGCGAGCCGGCGATTGCGCTTGAGTGTGGCGGCTCGAAAAACAAGAAAAATGGAAGCCGATCAACCCTGATGAAAGGGGGTTCATTCTTCTTCGAAGCCGATCGATTCGTCGCTTTCCAATTCGAGCATCTCAGCGACTTCACCCTCGTCATCCGGGTTGACTTGCGCGCCTTTGTAGCGACGTTCACGGCGACGGCGCGCGGCTGCCAAATCAGGCACGAGGGTCTCGAAGGCGTCAGCGGGTCCATCTTCGCGAAGCTCGTAAGCATCGAGACTTCGCGAGTTGATGCGCATTCTCTTGCGGTCCTTCTCAAGCCCGTGCAGGACATTACCATGCTCAGCACCGTTGAGGATGTTTTCGATTGCCGGTGTTGCTAGGGAGAGGCCGTCCACGTCTCCGATGACGAGGACTGATGAGCCGTAGATCGCTATCTCGGTGCGGCTGATCTCCTCGATGAGGCTGCGGATGCGGCCGTCCCTGCCAATCAATCTGCTGCGCATGCGGCGAGTCTGATTCGGCTGGCGGCCGACCCATTCTCGAATATCGTAGATTCTCAGGAAAATCTCGTCTTCGAGCAGTTTGACCGCGCGCTTCGGGGCCAATCCGCGGCCGATTGCTCGGATGACATCTGGCATCTTCATGCGCAGAATCGGGTCAACTTCCTGCTCGCCCCAATCGGCCATGACATCGCCGCTCTCGGAGTCGACCACGATGCCAGCGCCGCTCGCTTCTTCCAGCATCTTACGCGTCGCTCCGCGCTTGCCGATGAGCACCGCGATGCGATCCTTCGGGATGCGAGCGAGTATTTCCACAGAGCGGGCGGGCCGCCGTCCCGTTTTAATCCCCGCCCGGCAGCGCAGGATACTCAGGAACGGGATCTTCGAGTACTCGCAGAAGGCTGTCGGCGAGGTTGATATTGTATCCTTGACGATTTATCCATTGGACTAACCGTGTTACATCGCGCACGAGGAATTCGCTCGAATTCGGGTGTGCGCTGACGACGGCTTGCCCGACATCGATGACCCACGGCTCGCCGTCGTACCAGAGAATGTTGTATTCACTGAAATCAGCATGAGCGAGGTCGCAGGTCTGCCAGATGACTGCGAGGATTTCGAGTAGGTCCTCAAAGAGGCCGAGAGGATCGTCGACTGTGATATCCTTGAGGCGGGGTGAAGGCTCGTCAGCATCACCGATAAGGTCCATGATCAGTACATTGTTGAGGACGGCACGAGGCTTCGGGACGCGTACACCATTATTGCGCAAGCGCTTGAGATTGCGGTATTCCTTACGCACCCAGATTTTCACCAATTCGCGATGGCGACGCTTCAGTCCACCGAATCGCGGGTCGCCATCGATGTATTTCGCGAGGTTCTTGAAGACGGCATTGGTGGTATGGAAGATCTTCACAGCGGCCGGACCTTGGTTCGTCGTAGCGTGGAACACGTGGGCTTCTTTGCCGCGAGCGATTGGGTAATCAACGGTCTCAATCTCGCCCGCTTGCATCAATTTGTAGATTGACATGAGTGTCGAGCGGTCGAAAACAGCGTCGAAAACTCGCCGGTCGACCCAATCGTATTGACCGCCACCGAGCACCCCTTGCAGTTTGTCTTCGATTTCCAGAAACATTCGCTTGAAGCGGGGATCGGAAATCCATTCGTGCTGCCGCGCCGACTTCATTATCGCGTCCGGGTCGGTGTCCTCCCAGTCGGAGTCTGACATCGTTTTCACCCGAAGAATGAGTCGATATCATCATCGTCGTCGTCAGCCCATGCGGGGCTCGGAGTTGCCGGTTTCTCCTCGGTTACCTCGTCGGCGGACTCGCCCACATCCTCGGAAGCATCCTGAGGTTCTGTAGCGGCAGAGGACTTGGCTGGAGGGGCAGCTGCTGATGGGCCGGAATCTGAACTTGAATCACCGAATTGGTCTTCGGCCATGCCGAAGAGGTCGACGATTTCAGGCAGGACTCCTTTGCGTGAGAGATAGATGGATTGAGTCTTGGTGTAGCGCATCCGAACGTCGGCCTTGGCGTCTTGGAAATCCCAAGGCTGGACGATGATCAAATCACCTTCTCGAACCCATTGACGGCGGCGCATCTTACCAGGGATGCGCGCCAGGCGACTCTCGCCATCGGCGCAGACTGCCCTGACCCTGCGACCCCCTAGAATCTGGTCGGCGATGGCGAACATCTCGTTGATTTTCTTGTTCGGAAGAGGAACGCGGATTCTGTCGCCGGAGCCGGACTCAAGCTGCGCCAGCAACTCTGTGTCCACACGTTCCTCACGACGCGCCATCAGCCTCTCGGTCAAGCGCCCCCTATGTGAAACCATGCCCCGAGAGAAGACCGGAAGGAGAACCACGCGCCGCACTTTTCGACTTGATCGAAACCAACTGAGCCGAACTCTACAGTGCTAGGGCTGCCCACGCTATTACTAGCAGTGAGCAGAATGCGTGGGGCGCATTCTGAGAACGAATTTTAGTCTAGAACGCGCCAAGGAGCGGTCGAGGAGATCTCAATCAAAATGCCGACACGGCATTTTGAACGAGCTCGAGGAGGAAATCGGCGCCCGAGCCGATACCGAATGCGAGGGTCAAGAAGGCGAGGGCGACGATTGAGTTTCGTAGGTGGGTGGCCCTGCGAAGAGGCTTGGTGGATTCGGGGGTCTCGAAGAACATCACGAGGGCGATGCGCAGGTAGTAGAAAAGCGACAGAGCACTGTTCAAAACGATAGCCACAGCCAACCAGAACACCGGGTCAACACTCTCTGCCCAAGGAACTATGGCATCGGCAGAAGTGCTTCCTGTTCCAGCACTGATGTTGATGATTCCGTTGATCATCAGCAACTTTGAGAGGAATCCTGAAAGCGGCGGAACGCCGGCAAGAGAGAGCATGAAGATGAACATCGAACCAGCGACGAGTGGGTCGCGGTGAGCCAATCCGTGAAGGTCTTCCAAGCGATGGCTGCGACCCTCGGTCTCGAGCAGGCCTAAGACGAGGAAAGCGCCGAGTTTGAAGAGCACGAGAACCGACAGATGGAAAATAATCGCGACGAGAACCAATCGAGTCGTCGAATCATCACCCAGACCACTACCGACTGCGGCGAGCGCCGCTAGCATGTATCCTGCGTGTGCGACGCTCGAGTAAGCCAGCATGCGCTTCGGGTTCTCGCTGGTCAGAGCAGCTAGGTTGCCCCAAGTCATCGTCACGATAGCGATGAGGGCGAGCAGAACGAACCAGATCGCCTCGCCCTCATCCGGCATTGCAACATGCAGAAGAACGCGCAAGAGAGCGACGAATCCCATCGCCTTCGAGGCGGTAGCAAGGACACCTGCGACAGGTGAAGAAGCGCCAGCGTAAGCGTCGGGAGCGGCCAGATGGAAGGGCGCGGCGCTGACCTTGAAGCCGAAGGCGACGAGCATCAGACCAAGACCGATGACGGCCAGTGGGTCGTAGCCGTCCATCGCTGCCCACGAAGCCGCAAGAGCATCGAAATCTAGGTCGCCAGCCCACAGATAGACCAACGACATTCCATAGATTCCAGTCGCGCTGGCGACCGAACCGACGATGAAATACTTCGCTCCTGCCTCACCACCGACCGCTTCCTCCTTGTGGAAGGCGACCAGAATGTAGGAGGCGAGCGAAGCCAATTCGATGGCGACGAACATGAAGAAGAGGTTGCTCGCCATCGCCATCAGACTCATCCCGAGTCCGACCATCATCAGCAGGATGTGGAAATCGACCTGACGGCGATTGTCCATCAGACTACGAACCAATCGCTCAGCCTGCGCGGCTGAATCTCGCTCATGTGGCGCGCGCGCGGATGGCCGCGCAGGCAAACGGTAATTCGCAGCCACAGCAGCAAGAAGCAGCGCGGCGTAGAAGACGAAAGACATCATTCGGCTGAACGAGTTCACAGCCAGAACGCCACCTATCTCGACAGCCGAAGAATCAGCACTAACCCCGAAGAACGAGAAGAACATCGCCAACGAGAAAGCAGTGATCGAAATCATCGCCGGCAGCCTTGGGTCAGAAGTCGTCTTCAAGCGCGTGCCACCGACAAAAATCGGCACTCGCACGCGCGTCAATGGAATCCGAAACTTCGCATCACCGATATTCGGCACCAGAATCGCGAGGACGATGCCGACTACCAGAATCATCTCAGGCAGTAGAACCTCCATCTCGGTATTGCTCAGAATCAAGGTTTCACCCCCTGCGAATTCAGCGCGTCGATCAGCGTCTCGAGCATGAATTCTGTCGACCAGTCAGACATCATGTCCCAGAAGATGAAGGGTAGGATGCCGAACAGAACGGTCAGCGCAACCAGTACGAACATCCCAGCATTCTCATGCCAAGTTATGTCACGAGCCTCCTCGCCGTGCAACGAATCGGGCAGAACCCCCACATGTGGGTCGCCCCCCTCGAAGATCGTACGCTGCATGCTTGTAATGTAGTAAACCGCGGTGATGATCAGCGTCAGGGCCGGTAGAATCACCAGCCAGCCGAAAGTCATCCAGAACGCTATCAGCACCGTTATCTCGGCCACGAATCCTGCCAGCAGAGGCAGGCCGAGGCTTGCCATCCAGCCGAACATCATGTGGCCGGCCAGCCAAGGAGAGTGGTGTGCTATTCCCCTCATCGAGCCAATCTCGAGGGTGTGGTAATGGCGCTTGAAGGCCCCCGCAACCGCGAACAGATGTGGGCTGATGATGCCGTGTGCGAACATCATGAACAGCGCGCCGGCAATGCCCAGAGGCTGCATCGTCGCGATGCCGAGGAAGATCAATCCCATGTGCGAGACAGACGAATATGCGACCATCCGTTTGAGATTCGTCTGACCCATGCAGACTATCGCCGCGTAGACAAGACTCGACATTCCCAGCAGTATCAGCAGCGGCGTGAAAACAACCGTTGATTCTGGGAAAATCGTAACTGCGACGCGCAGGAATCCATAGGCGCCCATCTTCAGCATGACCCCCGCCAGAAGCATCGAGCCAGCCGTGGGTGCCTCCACGTGCGCGTCGGGCAACCAAGTGTGAACAGGCACACTCGGCATCTTGGTTGCAAAGCCAATGAGAAGCAGAATCCAGACGAAATGTCGCAGGCCAGCGCCATCGATAAGACCGCTACCGGCGGCCTGCGCAGTCATCGATATCAGGTCGAAATGATGCCCAGTCAGAGTCCCAGCAAGGCTCGTGTCGGCCGTGTTGAAATACATCACGAGGATGCCGAGGAGCATGAAAACGCTGGCTGTGAAAGTGTAGATGAAGAACTTCATCGAGGCGTAGCGGCGGTCGTCCCCACCCCAGACGAGGATGAGTAAAAACATCGGAATCAGCGTCATTTCCCAGAAGACGAAGAAGACGAAGAGGTCCAGAGCAACGAAGACTCCGAGCAGTGCACCCTCCATGATGAGGATCAATGGGTGGAAGATGTGGCCTTTCTTCGCGTCCCATTCGACGAGCATCGAGACCGGGATGAGCATCGCTGTCAGCCAGACCATCGGGAACGATAGCGCGTCGACTCCTACGACCCAGCGAACTCCAATCTCTTCGAGCAGGACGACTGGCGTGTTCTGGAAGACGTACTGGCCTTGCAGGATGTTGAGCCAGTCGATAGCGCCGATCTGGCCGAGGAAGAGCATCGTCGTGATTGCGAATATGGCCAGAGCGAGGCCCATCGAGAGTGGCCGGGCGATGCGCTGCATGTACTCGGCCATGCTGGTTGGCAGAACTTGTGGTAGAATCAGCAGCGCCATACCGAGGACGATTGGTGCCAGCGTGATGAAAGTCAGTGGGTCTGCTGTGATCAAGCGTTCACCCCCCAGATCAAGGCAAAAATGCTCAGGGCGCCGATGGCTGCCATCAGGATGTAGTCGCGCGCGCTGCCAGTTGTGACTCTGCGAATCTGAACTGAACCGAGCACTGATTTCGACTCGATCTGCTTGATTGCGCCGTCGATGACATTGGCGTCGAACCAAGCTGCGAAGGCGGCGAAGGGAACTATGGTGCGCGCGAGGATGCCCTCGTAGAGGTCATCGAAGTAGAGGCGTTGTTGCAGTGCTTCTGCGAGTTCGGAATTGGCGAGGTCGTCGACGTTCTGGCTGCCGAATTTACCCGATAGTGAGGTCAGCCAGTGGACGAGTGGAATCGCTTTCTCACCTTCCTTGAGCGCGCCTCCGTAGATGCGCGCGGCCATGATTGGTCCAATGATGAAGGCGAGTAGAATCGTCACCCAGCCGACATATCGCAATTGCATATCCTCGGGCAGGAAGGCGTGCTCGACCTCGTGGATGATCTGCTCGAGCAGGGTGTGGCCGTGCAGTGAGAGATAATCGGCTTCGGCCGAGAGGAATTCGACAGCGCCGTAAACTGCGAGGCCGAAGCCGCCCAGCGCCGTCATGATCGAGAGCACGACGAGTGGAGTCTTGATCCACGGAGTCGCCTCATGAACATGCTCAATCAACTCGTTCCTCGGCTCGCCGGCGAAGGTCATGAACCACATGCGTGACATGTAGAAGCCGGTCATTCCGGCGGTTGCGAGTATGAGCAGAGCAGGGCCGAGCAGAGCGTCAGCGCCGTGGAAGTAAGCGTACCAGGTCTTGCCGATGATGACTTCTTTCGACCAGAATCCACCGATCAGAGGAATCCCGATGATCGACATCGAGCCCAGCATCATCGCTGTCGCAGTGACGGGCATCTTGCTTGCAAGCCCACCCATGTTGCGCATGTCCTGGGCATCGAAGTCGTGGTGGCTGGCGCGGTCGTGTTCCGAATCATCACCCTCGTGATGGAGATGGTCATGGGCATGATGAACTTCGTGAATGACCGAACCACTCGCCATGAACAGCATCCCCTTAGCCATGGCGTGATTGAACAGATGGAACAGCGCGCCGCCGAAGACCAGAGCCCCAGCTTCGTGATTTCCTGTGTTGAATAACCACAAGGCGGCGCCCAATCCAGTGAATATGTAAGCCAGTTGACTCATCGTCGAATAGGCGAGAACCTTCTTGATATCATTCTGAACGAAGGCGATCGCCGCTGCCATGAAAGCGGTGATGCCGCCGATCCAAGCGACGATCAATCCCAGATCTTCCATCCCAGCGACGCCGCCATTTGCGACGTCGACGAAAGGCACCATGCGCGCGACGAGATACAATCCAGCGTTGACCATCGTCGCCGCGTGGATGAGAGCCGAGACGGGCGTCGGCCCCTCCATCGCATCAGGCAGCCAGACGTGAAGTGGGAATTGGGCCGACTTGCCGATCGCGCCGATGAACAACATCAGCAACGCGGTCTGTAGCTTAGCAGCCGAGACGACCGCGCCGCCGACACCAGTCGATGGGTCGTCGAAGACAACTGAGAAGTCGAGCGAGCCGTAGATGTCGTACAGCATCAGCAAGCCGATCAGCAGGAAGACATCGCCTACGCGCGTCGTGAGGAAGGCCTTTTTCGCCGCGTAGGCAGCACTCTTCTTCCAGTAGTAGAATCCGATCAGAAGATATGAGCAAAGTCCCATGATCTCCCAGAATATGAACAGCCAGAGGAAGTTGTCCGCCAAGACCATCCCGAACATTCCGATGCTGAAGAGAACGAATTCTGCGAAGAAGCGGTGGTTGGAATTGTCGTTGATCGAGTCCGTCGTCATGTAGCCGACAGCGAACCAGCAGATCAGAAAGCAGAGGAAAGTCGCGACGAAGAGCAGCATGATGCTGAGTGCATCGAGATACAATCCCAGACCAAAGAAATCGAAACCGGATGCCGCGATCGACCAACCCTCTCCATCGTAGGTGAGGACATCGAAAGAGAGCCAACTCCAAGGGTCGGCGGTTTCGAGATGGCCGTGGTTGCTGAGATAATCATAGATTAACCAAAGGCCAGCCGACAGAGACAGACCGAGAGCCCCGAGAGCGATGATGCCACCCTCCTTGAGGCGGTTGACCCATGTATCGTGACCGTTCCAGATCTGGCCAGCGATAGCGATGATCGGGAAGATGATGAAGGGGACGGCGACGATGAGCCAAGCCCAATCAGTCGAGGACTCGCCTTGAATAATGAGGTAGGGAACGACTGCGAGAAAGGGGATTAGGTAGAGCAGTCGATCCCACTCTTGCTTGCTTTCTCCCATGTTTCTTCACCTCGATTTTTAGTTGACGATTTTTTTCAAATTTTCAATGTTTCAGCAGGGTCGCCTCGTCGAGCGAGATCGTCTCCTGAGTACTGTAGAGTGAGAGTAGGATGGCGAGGCCGATGGCGACCTCTGCTGCTGCGATCGCGATTGCAATCGCTGCGAAGACCCAGCCGTCGACCGAGCCGTGGTGCAAGGCTCCGGCGACGAAATTGAGGTTGGCTGCGTTGAGCATCACCTCGATGCACATCAGAACGACGATGGCATTCTTGCGGCTGAAAGCGCCGACGAGGCCGATGCCGAAGAGAATGACGCCGAGTCCGGCGATCCAACTCGCTGCAATCATCACTCTTCACCCCCCATATCGTAGAGCAGATTGACGAGGCGCTCGTCGCGCACGAGGTATGATGCGCCGATCATCGCCATGGCGAGAAGGATACCCAGAACGATGGTGATGATCGCCCAATCGTTGAGAATCGAGACCGCGAAGTCGACTGTGGTCGGTGGAACCTGGGTCGAAGAGTCGGAGAACATCGGATGCTCCATGACTTCGCGCAGCAGAACGAGGACGAAGGCGAAGACGCCGAGCCGCGCGAAGAGGCTGACCGCCTTCATTCGACGTCACCTTCCTGAATCTGGCGGCGGGTCAGCATGACGCCGAATTGCACGACCAGCATGACCGAGCCGAGATAGACGAGAATCTGCACAGCGGCGAGCAATTCCGCGTGCGCGAGGACGAAGACGCCGGCGACTGCAAAGAAAGTCATCATCAGCGAGAGCAGTGAGTGGGCGACACGGCGTGCGTAGACGCAGCCCAGAGCACCTAAAATTGCCATCAACGACATGATAACGAAGGCGATGGCCTCGAAATCGATATTCATTGGATTCACGCCTCTGATTTTGCGGCTTTGGCAGCCTTCGCCGCCTTGCGCTCACGCTTCTTCTTCTCTTTGCCCGCCCGCTTGGCTAATTCCGCATCGACGCGCTCTTGGTGGACCGCGGGCAGAACGCGAGTCCGGTCGGCATCGAACCAGAGGTCCTCACGCGAGTAACCGGTCATGCCATCGTATTCATTGGTCATGAAGAATGACTCGAATGGACAGGCTTCGGCGCATAGGCCGCAGAACATGCAACGACCCATGTCGATGCGGCCGCTGACGATGTCGGTCTCGGCCGGTGTCAACTCGTCCATCGAAATATCCTCGATGCCCGAGCCATCCATCCAGCGAACCGTCGCGGTCTCGCCGGAGATCTCGATGACCTCGGCGAAATCGTATTGCTGCGGAGGTGCTGCGTGTTCGTTGACGAGATCGAATTCCTCTATTTCCACAAAGTCATCTTTCGGCTTTGCAGCGTAACCACCGGCTTCGATCTCGGAGCCATAGCCGTGCCATTCGTCGCCATCTTCAGCGAGGTCAAGGACGTTGACGCGCATTTCTGTAGTCATGTGGAGGCAGTCGTTTGGGCAGGCGTGGATACAGGCCTTGCAAGCGGTGCAGGTCTCCCAGACGATGCCGATTCGGCCGTTGTAATTTCCCGGAACGAAGAGCCACGGTTCCATGTCTTCGAGGCGCTCGTAAGGGTACATCACGGTCACAGGGCGCTCAAGGAATGGCAGTAGGTCGGTCGACTCGCGGTCGGCGGCGTAGACGTGACCCTCTGAGAGGTGTGAGTCGCCGATTCGAGATTTTGTGAAATCGTCTGTCATGTTCACTTGCTGACCGTGATAATCGTTCTTCAGCCAGCGAGCCCTGCCGATGTAGGGAACGGTTCGCAAGGCGGTTTTCATCGTCATCCACATCGGTTTGACGATGAGATTCCGGAAGTTCGGTGCCGCATGTGGGTGACCCGTATTGTATTCCATTCTGCCACCATTCTCACTCATTCATTCACCTCCATTACTCCCTGTGCGTCCCCGGACTGGCCTTGTCCAGAGTCTGTGTTTGGTACATTCTGCGGTCGAGTTCGAGGGCTTCCTTATCCTCGTCGATTGCGAGGATGATGAAGAGTAGAACAAACGCTCCGAAGAGGGCTGGCGCGGTCCAGATTGGCCAGCCGCCTGCTGCTGTGCTGTTCCAGACCTCGAGGCGCAGCCAGATTGCGATAGCGAGGTTGACGAATGAGAGCGGTAGGAGATAGCGCCAGCCGAATTCGAGGATCTGGTCGGTGCGGACTCGGTGCAGAGAGGCCCGGACCCAGACGAAGAAGGCGAACATGATGTAGGCCTTGGCGAGGAGAATGAAGAGGCCTGGAGTCGCGGTGAAGACTGTCTCGAGGCCGCCTCCGATGTATGGCAGTGCGACGAGGCTGTCCTCGAAAGGAACCTGCCAGCCGCCGAGGAAGAAGAGCGCGAAGAGGATGCAAGCCGCGTAAGCGCGCATCATCTCGACGGCGAACATCAGACCCCAGCGGATTCCGCCGTATTCGGTCCACCAGCCCTCGACCAGTTCTGCTTCAGCCTCGGGCATATCGAAGGGAATCCGCTCGACTTCGGCGATCATGGTGATGAGGAACAATGTCGCGCCGAGGGGCAGAATGAAGAGGTTCCAGGTATTGCTCGTCTCAATCTGAAAATCGATGATCTCCAGGATGTTGAACGAGCCGCTGACGACCGCTATCGCGAGGACCGTGATGAGGAGTGGAATCTCGTAAGCGGTCAACTGAGCGGCAGACCTCATCCCGCCGATGAGTGTGTACTTGTTGTTGGAAGACCAGCCGGCGAAGAAGACGCCGAGTGGTGCTACGCCGAAAACAGCCATCATGAAGATGAGAGAGAGTTCAGGGTCGGCCGCCCAGATGTGGGGTCCGAAGGGGATGAAGGCGTAGACCATGATGGTGGTTGAGATGATGATGATAGGAGCGACTTCGAAGACCAGTCTGTCGGCTTTCGCTGGAACGATGTGCTCCTTGGTAGCGAACTTCAGGAAATCCGCGAGCGCTTGGAAGAAGCCGGGGAAGAGGAACCAGATGCCGTGGTAACCGCGGTTGTGAACACGGTCGACGGCGACGTGCTTCGATTCATTACCGAAGGTCGAATTGAGAATGCCGATGGTCCAACCGATGGGCGCTCCCATTCCGAATGGCAGTTGATTCCACCATTGGCCGGCAGTCACTCGGCCCTCTCCAATCCACAGGCTTCGAAGAGAAGTCGTGGCCCCGAGTCTATCCATCAGACGAGCTATGAATTTGCGCTCGATATACGGCACGACCATCAGAGTCAGCATCATGATTCCAAAGACCACGGTGCACATGATGGTGGTGAAGATGAGTGTCTCGAGAGGGCTTTGTACGGAGGCGAATTCAGCTTGGAGGTTGAGAGTCCCTAGTGGTCCGAGACCGATGTCGGTGCTTGGAAGAATGTCGTGAACCGAATCCATCGACCATCCGACGATAGAATCCATCCAGCCTCGGATGTCAAGCCAGTCGCTACTTGCCATTCTCTCACCTCACCTGTCTGTCTCTCCGATACATGGGTCGAATGAACCCATGATGGCTGGAATGTCGGCGACCTTGTAGCCGACCATGCACTTGGCCGCGAATGGAATAGTGATGAACATCGGAGAGCGGATCGAGACGCGGTAAGGCATCTTTCCACGTCCATCACCGCCTCCGGCGATGTAGAACATCGACTCGCCGCGCGAGTCCTCGAAGTGATGGTAGCCAGTGGTTCCTTCGGCTGCGCGCGAAGGAGCCTTGGCGAGGATCTTCGGATCACCCGGCTCGTGATACGTCTCGGCTCCGCCGGGCATCTTGTCGAGCGCCTGCAGAACCATGCTGGCGCTCTCCTTCATCTCTTCGATACGGATTCGGTAGCGGTCGTAGCAGTCCGCGCCCTTGATCGAAGAGCGCTCGACGGCAGGAGCCCAGTCGAGTTCGCTGTAGACCGAATACGGATGCGCCCAGCGAATATCGTAATCGACGCCCGCAGCACGGACATTCGGTCCACTGACACCGGCATTGATCATCTCCTCAGGCTTGGCATAGCCAACGCCCTGACTGCGCACGAGGAATATCGTGCTTTCATCGAACAGAGCCTCGTACTCCTGAATGCGGTCTTGGAAGAGTGTCAGCTTGGCTCGCGCGCGGTGCGCGAAGCCGTGTGGCAGGTCGCGCTTGACCCCCCCGACCCGAGGGAAGTTGTAGTGCAATCTCGAACCGCCCAATTCCTGCAGCAGATCCATCATCATCTCGCGCTCGCGAAGGCACCAGACCATGATCGACAGATTGCCGATGTCAGGACCGTAAGCGCCCAGCCACATCAGGTGGCTGGCGATGCGCTGGATTTCGACAGCGACCAGTCGAATGTATTCGGCACGCTCGGGAACCTCGACATCGAGGAGGTCCTCAGTGGCGTAGATGTAGGCGTGTGACCAGGTGTTGGCGCTGGCGTAGCAGAGCCTGTCGCAGTAGGTTGTGATCTGAGTGAAGTTGCGGGCTTCGCAAATCTTCTCGACCCCTCGATGGATGTAACCCAAATCGGGTTCTGTATCGATGACCGTCTCTCCATCGACCTTGATCTTGAGAGTCCACAATCCGTGCGTCATAGGGTGCTGAGGACCCATCGAAATCCACATTTCCGCCATTCTTCGACCTCCTCACTTGACTTTGCCAGCATCGGCCGGTTTGCGACGGAATCCCTGCACATCGTCATACATCTCCTCGAAACCGTGGTAGCGTAACTTGTGCTGTTTCTGTAATGGGTGGTATCCGACCGGAGTCTCGTGTGGGTTGAGAACCCGACGCATCCTCTCGTGGCCATCGAAATCGATTCCGACCAGATCCCAAGTCTCCTTCTCGTTCCAATCGGCTCCGACCCAGATGTCCTGGACCGACGCTACAGAAGGCGTTCTGGTGTCTGGCAGAGCGATGCTGATCTCGATCTCGAGCGGGACGTTTCCACCCTTGAGGCTGCCAGCCGCTGTGATGTTGGGCTGGACTATGCCGTTTTCGTGGCCGGGGTCGGTGACTCCGGTCCGCATCAGGTGGTAGATGACTTCCCAAGTTTTGTCGGCAGCATCTGGCCAATGGATGCCGGTGATCATCGAACAGTAATCGATGCCATGCTTCGACTCCAGAGTTTCGGCGAGTTCTCGCCACGAGGCTGGAGTGCAGCTGCCCTTGATCGTGTGGCGGTCCTGAGTGCCGCTCGAGCGGGTTGAGACCTCGGCGCTGGCGCCGTCGATCATCGATATTGCAGCGGCGAGCGATTCAGCAGACTTCAACTGCGCAGCCGCTGAGATTTTCTTACCCATCCTACAGCCTCCTTCACTCGTCCCCGAGAATCAGCGGTGCCTCACTCATGGGCCGAACTTCGCTAGGTACCGCTCCGATGCGGATGATCTTCTCTCGCAGCTTGCCGAAGCCGTCGATAAGCGCCTCAGGGCGAGGCGGACATCCAGGTATGTAGACATCGACTGGGATGATCGTGTCGACGCCTTCGAGAATATTGTAGGATTGGAAGTAAGGACCGCCCGAAATCGCGCACTCACCCATAGCGATGCACCACTTCGGCTCGGGCATCTGCTCCCAGAGTCGAGTGATTGGGTCGGCGAATTTCTTCGAAATCGGGCCATTGACCAGAAGGACGTCACATTGGCGCGGACTGGAGCGGAAGAAGACACCGAAGCGCTCGGCGTCGAAGCGACTCGCGCCCGCCGCAGCCATCTCCAGCGCACAGCACTTGATGCCGAGATGCAGCGGGAAGAGTGATTTGCGCTGGCCCCAATTGAAAAGGCGGCCGGCGAGGACGCCGATGACCTCCTTCATGCGGCTCGCCTTGAGAGCCTCGTCGGTCACATCGCCGACCGTGTCGACGAGAATGCGACTGTTGAAGACTGAGAAATTCTGACCATCATCGCTCATTGAATCACCTCAGATGTAAATCCTGCCGCGCTTGCGGAATACGTGCCAGACGCCCAAACTCATCAGCGTGATGAAGATCGTCAGAGTCGCCATCGCGGACCAGATGTCAATCTCGCCGCCAGCCTCCTGAACGGCGACGAGGCCACCGAATGCGAGGAACATGAAGGCGATGTCGAAAACGAGGAAGATGATGGCGTACCAATAGTACTGGAAATGGAAGTTGATGTGGGCATCCCCGACCGGGTCTGAACCACACTCGTAGGTGCTGTCTCGCCGTATGTACAAGCTCTGGTCACGCTCATAACCCGGTAGGAGAATCGAGCGCACCTTGGTGCGGTCGTGAGGGTGTTGAGTCGGTCTGAGGAAGTAAGAACCGATGAATGTCATGACTGGAAATCCAATGCCGACGAGGGTCATTATCGCCAATGCGAGATAGGCTTCGGGAACCGTCGACATTGGAGACACCTGACGGTCCCGTAGGGACCGGCAGAGGTTCCCACCTGAAATCCGGAGATAAGTGTAACCGTACGCTTGGTGCTGTCTGTAGGCACGGACATCGAGGCTGAGATAGCCGGTCCGGAGCGCCGCTGTTCGCGGTATTGATGCCTCAAGCCTCGGCGTCCAATTCAAGCGCCTCGATGATGCGCTTGTTCTCAGCTCTCGAGCGGAAAAACAGCACGACGACGAAGAGGGCGCCGATTGTGGTCAGTCCGTAGACGAGAATCTGTTCGTACTCCTCGGACAGCAGATTCAGACCTGGGCTGACCTCGGCTGTGACTTGCAGATCGAGTGGCTGACCCGCCACCGGCATGCCCTTGGGTTGGACTGTCAGGGTGAATCGGTAAGTATCATCCTGAATCATGTCAGCCGGTGGTGTGACTCTCACCGTGACTTCTCGTGAGCCTCCCGGTTCGAGTTCGAACTCCTCGGAAATGACATTGACCGTCCAGCCACGCAGAGAATCGCTGGTGAGGATCTGCACGGTCTCGATGACATTGCCGTGATTGGTCACGTGGAGGACGAACTGGACACTCTTCTCGTCGTCGGTCAAGAGTTCGTCCTCGCCTTCGAGCGTGAAGCGCAGATCGTGAATCGTGCGAACCTCGAAGATGATATTTACTGAGGTTGTCTGAGCAGCGTTCTTCTCAGAGGAAGCGCTGACCTTGATGATTCCAGTCGTACCACTCGGAACTCCTTCGAGGACCTCGAGTTGGACGGTGATGAAGACGCGGTCGCCAGAGCCGACAACGATGTTTTCATTGGCGACCACGCCATCGATCAGAACCTTCCGAAGAACTGAGGATTCCAAGCCAGTGATCGATATCACTGCCTTGTCACCGCCGGGGAAATTTCCCGTGTTCTCGACCCAGAAATTGATTTCCAAGATCCCACCAGGGGGCAGGACGACGTTGAGTTGGCCAGCGATCTGGCCGGGCATCTCGGGCGAGATCGCCATGCCATAATCATAATTCGAGACGATGACGCTTACGGAGTGTTCGACCTTCTCGGTCGATTCGAATATCGCTACGCGTGAGAGGATCTCAACCGAATCAGCGTCTTCCTCTCCCTCTACGGTCACGTCGAGGAAGACTCGCTTCGACTCACCGGGATTAAGGACCAGTTGCGTTATCGAATTGCCCGACATATCCGAGTAAGAGGCTGCCCACATCGGCGGATTACAGCCGGTTTGATCGCCGGGATCGCAGACCTGCAGCTTGAATGTGTCACGGATGTTGCCAGTGTTCACCACATCGATGGGAAATTGCACGACCTGACCTGACCTGCCGGTCTGCTGAGTCGATAGGATATCAGCGGTCAGGGCGTGTCTGGCGGCGACCGAGACTATCAGACTCTTGCTGTCGAGCACGGTCGTCGAACCACTCACTGTGACCCCGAAGGTGACGGTGTTATCGCCCGCCAACGCATCTGCGGGGACATTGATCGTGGCTGTGACCGAGCCTGTGTTATCCGAATCGTGACGACTGTTCAGAGTGATTGAAGATTGTGAGAATGAGACCTGCCATCCTTCTGGAATCACCGAAGTCGTCAGTGAGAATGTATCGAGTCCATTGCCCTTGTTCTCGATTGTCAGAGTGATTGAATCCGAACTTCCCGGCTCGACATTCGACAGCCGACTCGAACTCAGGGTCAGTTTCGCATCGTGGATCTGGCCGATTGTGACGATGACCGTCTGCTCGCAGCCGACTCCTTGGTTGGAGCGCCCTTGGATGCGAATCTCTACCTGCATTCCTGCTTCGACCGTGTCGTCGGGCGTGATCGAGAAGGTGAAGGTATGACTGTCCTCTGTGCCGCCCGGTTTCGAGAGAAGCTTGGATTGTGGACTGTCGAATTCTACCCATCCGGTGATGTCCATGCCGTTTGCTACCGCTTGCATCTGAACCGTCCAAGCAGTATTGCCGATGTTCTCGACCTCGAAACTGTTCTCGGCGGACTCAAAGGGGTCAAGATTGTGAGCAGATGTCGATAGATCGCCCTCGCATTCCTTCAATTCAGGAACACTGAGGCTGAGTGAGAGATTGTCCGAGGCCGCGTCAGCCTGATTCGGATCGTTGGTGACCGTCGCGACGATGAGGAAACAATGCTCTCCGGCTTCGGTAGATTGACCGTCGGCAACCTCGATGGTCACCTCGACGGTCTCCTTGTCGCCAGAATCGAGATTGACCAGTGCAGGATCGACTGTCGCTGTGAGTTCGTCGGATTCGCAGTCGTTGTCCGAGGTCATCTCGAGTTGGACGTTGGCCTGCTGCTCACCGGTATTCTCGACCTCGATATCCCAAACGACCTCATCCTCTCCATCGAATTCCTTATTGATGTCGTCAGTGGTCAGTTTCACCGCATAGAGTCCACCGCCGTCCCCGGCTGTCGTGGTGACCGTGATATCGTCGTTCTTCGGCGTGCCCGGTGCGCCGCCTGAGACCGTGGCTGAAGCGAAGACCGTGGTCTCGCAATCACCATCGGCCTGCTCGTTGACCGTCACAGTCAGTGTGACTGTCTCGGACTGACCTCCTTCTATGCTTCCCGATACCTGTTCGATCGTGGAAGAGAAGCCATTGCAATCCGAAGCATCCTGTTGTGTGCTGAGCGTGACCACCATGTCATCATCACCGTCATTGTGGATGGTGATGTCGTATTCTGCGGGATTATCTGCGTCAGCCTCTTGAGCCATCGGGCTCGCAGCGAGCCGCGGCTCGATATTCGCGGCGGCCAGTGGTGAAAGCACCGTCAGCACGAGAATCGCGACGAGCAATCGGGCAGATACACATCGATTCATCGGCTGACGGACTGAATCGTCCCTCTAAGGGCTTCGGGCCACGCGACCCTAAGGGTCGCGGTATTCAGACCTCAACAAGTTCGTCCGACTCGGCGTTGCATTGCAGGCATTTACCGAGCCCAACGATGTCACAACCAGAGACTTGGCCACCTTGGTGATAGCGGGCTCCGCAACTGCCGCAAGCCCATGCTTCGCCCTCGAAAATGTCCTTGCTGCAGATCCAACATTCGATGCCTGAACCGCTCTCATCCTCGTTCAGATTGAGTGATTCGGTGAGTTTGACGACCGCCTCGGACCGGAGTATCGATTTTAGATTCCCACCTCTCTGCTTGAAGACGTAGAATCCTGTACCGCCGATGATCGCTAAGATGAGCAGAATGAGTATCGGCATCAACATGTTTCCAAGGCCGCCGACACCGCCATTCTTGCCGGGCATGACATCGACCTGGATGACGAAGCTGGAGCCGGCAACGTCGTCTGCGTTTCGCAACGTCAGATCGATTTCGCCATCCGAGCCCGAATCAGGCCGGAATTCGATCTTGATCGAGCGAGATTCGCCCGGGCTGAGGATGACTAGAACGCCGTCGTGGATGATCAGGTTCCAGCCCGAGGGCGAGATGATATCGAGACGATGATTGATCTGCGAATTTCCGACATTCTCGATGTCGATGGTCATCTCGAACGAATAACCTTCGTGAGCGATTGCTTGGCTGCGTAGACTCCACTCGACAGCTGCCACCGCATCGACGAGCAGGGTTATCGTGTGTCGAGCCTCGACACCCTCGCCATCCATGACGAGGGTCACGGGGGGCTCGCTGCCGGCCTCGGCGGAGAGTGGAATCGTCATCGTGCACCAGACGATGGTGCTGGCGCCCGCGGCGAGTGTCGAGGGCGCTGAGCAAGTCGCCGACCAACCCTCATCGGGAAGTTCGATCGTCGTGGTCGGCCGCCAGGTGGAGCTGCCTTCGTTCACGACCAGCCAAGCGAGGTCGAAGCCCGTGTTGACGGGATGCGCACCGACGCCCAGTGGATGATCGGAGGAGGTGCCGTCGGCGAGCACCACTTGGTGGAACTGCATCGTCGGAATCGCACCTGAGAGAACATCCAGAGTGCGATTCCAATCGACCGAGAAGCCGTCCTCGGTGGTGAATCGAAATTTCATATCGCCGCTGACGGCGCGGCCGTTGCCCTCGACTGTGACCGACCAATTTGAGGAAGAGCCCGCAGGAACGACGAGTGCATCGAGACCGCCGACGACATTCCAACCGCCAGGGATTGAGCGCAGCAGTGGCGTCAATCCGAGGTCGCGATTGCCGCTGTTGAGGAATTCGATGTTCAGAACGACATTCGCGTCGGGGGCGAGATCGTGCTCGATCCCGTCACTGATCGGTGTGGTCGACAATTGATCGATCGGAATGACTTCCAGAGACATGTCAACTGACCACGAATCGGAACTGACGCGCGAGTGGATGATGATCGCGGATTCGATGATAGTACCAGCCGGAATCATCGCGCCGGGTGGATTGATGGTGATGGCGATGGCCCGGCGCTCGTCTACCGCAAGCGTTCCAGTCGAGCCGTGTGAGGAGCCAGCGAAGGCGCCGAGGACGTCGAGACCGAGGTGCCAGCCAGCCGGCGATATCAACTCGACATCGTAGGTCTGTGGACCATTGCCCTCATTGGTGACATGAATCTGCATCTGAGTCGCCACCAGAGGGCTGACGAGGATCCGTTCAGCGGGCAGGTTGATGTCGGCAGAAGCGAGGACTGGAACCTCGAAGTAGAGTTTGATCTCAGATTCGATATCGTTCTCGATATCGGTGCCGGTAACAGTGATTTCGTAGGTTCCTGGCTCAGGCGGCGCCGGATGAACAAGCGTGAAACCGATGCCAACGGCTTCCGCCGCCTGCAGATTGAAAGTGTTCAGAGTGAATGAGTAGAACCAGTCGAAAACGAGGCCGTCAGCCATCCGTTGAGGAATCGTGGCCGCGATGGTTGCGTTGGTCTCGAAGAGAGCGGTGTTGGTCAGAGTCAACTGCCAACTGGTAGCGCTGTCAGTCGTATCTCCGAGGATCATAAGTACCTCGCCAGACGTTACACGCACGCCGGGTGCGCTGATCACGATCGTATCGGTCAGCACGTTATTCGTCTCAGATACTTCTTCGATCATGTCATTGGGGTCGATGTGGAATGACAGGTCGACAAGCCCCTCAGCGGTCGGAGTCCAGTTCCATGAGAGATCGAAGCTCTCGCCTGGCGACATCGAGACGGTCTTGGTCGATATCAGAGTACCATCGGCGCGGGCCATGACATTGAGGTCTGGCACCGAGCCAGCGCCGAGATTCTGGATCGTCACCGTGAGTTGGACCTCTTCGCCGATCTGTGGAATCGGGGTCGATACCACCACTCCCGGGAGGAAGGCAGGGTCGGGCGAGAGGTCGTTGACGTTGACGCCGCGAACGGCGAGAGCGAAGGGCTGCCAGGTGCGGCCGCCCGAATGGTAGTCGTCCTTGACGCGAATGGTCCAGATTCCGGGCGCGGCGCTGTCGATGAGGACGACTTCGACATTGTTCTTGGAATCCCAGTTTCCACCAGTTATCGAGCGCCCGCTGTTGAACACATTCCCCTTGTAGGTCAATTGGCCGTTCGGGTGAACGACCTCGAGGTTGAGGTCGTTGCGAAGCTGCTGGCTCGAGGAGGAGGAGCCGGGATAATCAGACCAGGTGAGGACGACCTTGAGAGGCTCGCCTGAGCGCGTGATGTCGAATGAGTACTCGCGCGTCTGACCGCTCTTCAGTCGATTCCTGTCGTCGACGAAGATTCCCTCGTCGCTGTCGGGGACCAGCGAATTGACTAGATCGACGCGTCCCCAGCCTTCGTCGTTGTTGGGGATGTTGCGAGTACCCATATCCTTGGCGCCGAGAATCAGGAGCGCCTTGACCAACGCACCTTGGGGCGCGGGTCTGTTTGCGACCTCCATCAGATACTCGCGTACGAGAGTGGCGGCGCCGGCGACGGCTGGTGTCGACATCGATGTGCCGCTGTATTCGATGTACCAATTATTGCTCCAGCCGGACTCCGCGTTCTCGGCCTCTTGCGAGAGACAGGAACGAACTCCATCTCCCGGTCCGAGAACGTCCGGTTTGATGCGACCGTCGTCGGTCGGACCGCGGCTGCTCCAGTGGTACATCGTGTCAGGGGCGCCGCTGTAGCGATTCTTGTGGCCGCCGACTGTAATGATATTCTTGGCAGTTCCAGGTGGCGAAATGCCCTCATCTCGCTCATTTCCGGCTGCGAACAGGACTGTCATTCCTTCGTAACTCCAGTATTGATCCCAGGTCGAGGTTCTGTCATCAGCGTCCTCGGATTGGGTCGAATATGAGCCGTGTCCGCTGCCCGCCCCCCAACTATTCGTGTGCAGGCGGGCGCCAGCATTGTAGGCGGAGTTCAGCATGCTGTTGATGCCATAACTGTAGAGAGTACCTGAATCATCGTCCTCCATCGCTTGCATGTAGAGGCTCGCAGCAGGCGCCACTCCGACGTAAGTGCCGCCGCTGCGCATGCCCGAGCCGAGGACGGTGCAGGCTACGTGAGTGCCGTGGCCGTCACTGAGGTCGGCTGTCGACGAGTCACCTGGAGTGACCGAGGTCAATGCCGAGATTCGGCCGGCGAAGTCACCATGGTCATCGTCGAGGCCAGAATCTCCGACCGCGATCTTCTGGCCTGAACCATCGAGGTCGCTGACGAAGAATGTCTCGACCGTATCGATGCCCATGTGGACTCGAGCCTGATCGTTCTTCAGTTCCAAGACCGGCAAAGGTGCCACCCAAGCCACCGAAGGATGTTGGATGATGGTGCCGATATCACCAAGTTCAATCTCGCCCCAATAGCGGCCTTCCTCGGGACTCCAAGCATCGGTCATCCAGAGTTCTGCAACCCGTGAAAGAGAATCCGTGAAGCCGAAGCCCGCCTCTTCGTGGCGCTGCAGGTCGTCGTCCTTCCAGCCGAGTATCTCGACCATGATCGTACCCTCATCGACGACCTGTAACAATGGATGAACCAGAAGTCCAGCAGGAACTTCCGCCACCGATAGAACAACCGAGTTGCTCTCGAGCATCTCGAGTTGCTTCGCATCGCCTTGAACGAGGAATCCCGATGGCGGAATCGCTGAGCGAATCTCAACGCCATCGATTTCCTCGACGGCCAGTCTCGCATCCCACATTCCGACCGAGCCACTGACGATGACCATCGCGAGGTCGCTGCGAGGAGTCGCAAGTTCCTCTGAAAGCACGACTGAGGGAATCAATCCCAATTCCGTATAAACGCCGATTGTCGAATCCGCAGTATTGTCACGAGTTCGCTCGAAGCCTTGGATGACAACTGATTCGCCGAGGTCTTGAATCGAATCCGAATCAGGAGCGACCTCGACCCTCTTCACCGAGTAGCCCAGATCGTCATCCACTGCAATTCCCACCCCACCGCTTATTCCCGCCAAAGGAGCATAGGAGAGCAGGAGAATCCCCAGCATGACCACGACGCTGCGCCTTCTCATGTCCTCGCGCCCCCTTGATTCCGATTTCAGCGTTCGGGTCAGGTGGATGCACGTTGAATCACGACCATAGGTCGTGTCAGAAGAGTCGAATCGGTGCCGAATCGGTGAATGTCTCCATCGTCCACTCACCCACAGCGTGGGTCCAACGTTCGTGCATCACTTCGCCCCCGTAAGTGTAGTCGAAGAGGATCTCGATGGTGTAATTCTCCCAGACCGAAGCGCCGTTGATGAGTAATTCCAATTGGTCGCCGGCAACCGATGTATGGGCTGGGATTTCATCGGTCTCGAAGATGGCACGGCCTATCTCGAGACCGGCAGAATCAAGGAATCTGATGTCGAGGTTGACGTCGAGAATCGACCGTGAGCCTTTGTTGTCGATCTCGACGAGGACGACGTGGCCGGAACCGCCTTGCAGGTAGACGATGTCGACCGATGTTCTGTCGTATGGAACCAGCCAAGTGGTGATGATGAGCATCGCGCTGAGGATGAGAAGCACTGCGATCGAAGCGAAGATGACCCGAGCTGGTCTGACCATCTCGACGCGCTCACCGATTATCTGCAATACTTCGTGAGCGCGCTCTGTGACTTCGTCACTCGCATCTTCGGTGGATTCCTTGGCGGCTGCCTCGGTCCGACGCATCTTCTCGAGCAGACCCACGTCAGTCGCCTCCAAGGAAAGTCGCAGCCATCGTCAGAACGGCGGAGGAGAATGGTTCGGGAACCATGAGGTGGTGTGTCGAGCCCTCGAAGCCGGGAATCAGGTTGAGCAATGAGAGGTCGGAGGCGAGCCCGTTGACTCCGATTGAGGTGCCAGTCGGCACGCCTCCGGTGGTCTGAGCATCGAGCAGGACTCCGCGCAGGTCGAAGGTAATACCGAGTTGGTCAACTTCGGCCGATGCGCGGGCGGAGGCGATTATTCGACCGCCCTGAACATCTTCGAGTTCGATGACGCTGTATGGCCCGACGACCTGCCTGACATGGATCGTCGCGCTGCGAAGATTCTCGCCGAGCGCTTCCATCTCCGCGAGAACGATCGGCGGTGTCATCGGCATGTTTGAGATCCTCAGATAGATTCGCTCAACGCCATCTCCGCCAGAGCGGATCGCCAGCCCGTAGGATTCAGTCGGTTTGATGACCATTCTATCGGTCATTCCCTGGGCGAGCAGGATGATGTCACCGCGCTGGTTGACGGCGCGGCCATTGGCCTCGATGTAGAGTGACATTCCACCTGACGAGGCTGAGAAGTCGAGTACAGGCGTCCCTTGGAAGGCGAGGCTCTGAGTGATATCGAAATTCAGGTCGGGCTCAGTCGTCAGATTGATTGAATCGGGAACATCGGTCAAGAAGACCGTCGCCGGCCACCATTGACCGTCCATCCATTGCATCTGCTGCATCATGATCGAGCCGACCGCAGGGCCGGCTCGACGATAGGCATCTGGAACCGTCATGTCGATCGATATCGCCGTGCCGAGACTGGCGCGCAGGTCGATGGATTCAGGAATGTCATTGATGAGAATCTCCGTGCGTGCGCCAGCTTCTCGATTGATCAGCAGAGCATGAACCCAATCGAGTCTGTTAGAGAGATAGTAATGGGTCGAGGTCGAGACCTCGGTGATTCCTCCTGTTGTCTCTCGAATCTCGAAGATCGTGTCGATCGCTAACGAGGTCGGGGTTCCGGGCTCAAGACCTTGCAGAGTCAAGATGAGATCCTGACCATTTATTCCGCGCGCGGCGATGATGAATTCGCTGCGCGCGGGAGACCATCCGTCCATACCCAACTGTATAGCCCAATCCTGGCCATTCTCAGTCATTTCACGGGTGATTGACAGATCAATCACAGGCGGTAGTCCAGGCAACCAGCCTCGGACATGGAATCCATCGCTTATTCCACTGCGTGCCGCTTCCAGCGAGATGCCGTGCACCCACGGCGGCGCCTCGACGGTGCCATTGCCATGGCTCGCTTCGAAGATCATGTCGAAGCCAGAATCAGCATCGAGTTGAAGTCCGTATGAGAACGAGCCGTTCCCCCCTCCGGAACCAGTCGCTACATCGCTCGTCAGACCCGCGAGAACCCTGTTCACCGAGCGACCCAATTCAGCGAAGCCGCCGAGGAAGAAAGCGATTCCAGCGACGCCTTGCGTGGTGTTGAACTCAGGGATGACGAGGCTGGAAGCCGAATCAGAACCCGTCGGAACATCGACCGACAGAGTCGAGGGCAGAGGATCGATGAGGACCAGAGCCGACAAGCCGCCGCTGCCGACCGTCGGCGCGTGGTCGACCTCAATGCTCATCGAACGATCGCCGGCTGAAGTCATGAAAGCGGCCCCGCGGCCAGCCGGCCCATCCGCGCCGGCTTCCACCGGCACCCTCCAACCGACCTCCTGCAGACCAGAGATGCGAGCCGAGATGGTCGATGTGCCATCCACTGGGTCATGCTGGAAGAGGAAGTGGTCACCACCCATTGTTGCTGGTGTGCTGGAATTGGTCATCTGGGTATGTATCGTCGAAATCGGAGTAGACGCGGTGAAACGAGTCACATCACCGAATTCAATCTCGATTTCAGCCGGAAAATCGATGATGTGAGCCGCTTGTCTCTGGTCTTCATCCACTCCAGTATAACTGATTCTGTGAATCGACGAACTCGCAGAGTACGTCGCCTTATCAGAAGTAATTTCTGCCGTCAGATTGTCAGGAATGTCCGAAAGCCAGACGCCTTGATGGGCTACGGAATCGAGGCTTTCGCGCTGATGATCTATGTAGAGGAAGGAGAATGGTGTCGTCGACTCGGTCCGCAACGAAATCCTCTGAACGTCCTCGTCTCGATCATCGACGAGGGTGAAGGCAGCAAGCCCACTGAATCTCAGACTTGCGGCGACCACCACGAGTGGTTCTACAAGATCAAGCCTGCCCTGGACCATCTCCAAATCTCGATCCTTGGCCAGAATGAGATGGTCTCCGGGCATGATAGGATGTGGGCTCGAGCCGATCTGCATGCCTATGCTGGTAATCGGCAGATCGACCCTATCCACCCTCCAATGATCCGTCATCAAGAGGTGAATCGTCCGACCGGTCAGTCCACCCGCACCACCGACGCCGCCGCCGATCAATTCGACCGTCGCGGTCGGAATATCATTCAACACGCCGCCGATGTCGAGGAATAGATCGACGATGTTGATCAATACGACATCGAGTATCCTTGACATGAAATCGAGGTTCTGCTCGGAATCGAAGCTGGTGTCGGCCTTCGATGCGCCACCCAGCTCGAAAGAACCGAAGAGAACCACGGCGGTCGGCACATCGAGAGCGGTGATCTCGATGCGTCTGTGGTCGGAATCAACACCACCTCGTTTCATCCATGAATGGTATTCGACCTGATCGACCGATTGCACGGCTCGGAACAGAACGAGAGTCGTAGGCGGATAAGCTGGATTGACCGGTAGAGTCGGGTCGTCGACATTCTGACTGTTGTCACGAGTGAAGTTCTTGACAGCGATAATCAGCCCGAGTTTCTCTGGTTGACCACCTGGCAGTTCGGGTTCTGATTTCGAGCCGAGCATGGTGAAGATGCGATCTATCTCCTCACTCGATAACGAGCCTGCTGGCATGCCCCGAAGCCACCCCACTGAATCGGTGACATTGCCATATTCCCCATCGGCGTTCTCGGGCGGAACCTCCGAGCGATTCTCATGGAAATGGATGAAGAGATCCGCTCTGCGGTCGGCCCAGTATTCGATCGTCGTCAGTCCGCCCTCACCGGCACCACCGGTGCCGTCGGCCAGAGTGCTGTCGGTGCGGATGACGACGTCGACATTCTCTGGAAGCATTTGACTGAGTCCATTCGGATGGATCGCCGCCTCGATGTATGCAACCTCCCAGACATCACGATCGCCCGACGCATCAGGCGGTGAATAGTGAACATAGCCGAAGCCGACAGTTACGCCGCAGTTGATCTCGCCTGAAGGCAGCGTCCTCAGTTCGATTGGCGAGTATCTCTCTGGACAATTCGTCTGTCCTTCGTTCTCTATCGAAATCTCATACGGTGCAGCGATCGAGGCGATGCGAATGCCCGATTCGTCAGCGTTCGGATCGAGGAGATCGAAGGAGAGGAATGAGATGAGCGAGGCCAGGAAATCCACTCCAGCATCGGCGATGTCGAAGTAGAACTTCTCCAAGCCGATTCCAAGAGTGAAATCGTAGGGTGTGTGGGTGAATTTCGCATCGATGACCCAGACATAACTCTCACCTTCCGAGAGGACTCCTTCAGAATATGCGAAGGCTTTCAGCAAGGCTACTTCGAGGGTGCGTAAATCGTCCCAATCAGGATCGGTCAGACTGTCGGGTAGAACGCTGATCTTGTAGTCGAGTTGTGGCTCCACGGAGACGGTGTCGCCATCCAACTCGATGTTCTCGAATGAGATGGTGAGACCGACTTGGAGGTCATCGTCACCATCGTCATCGACATCCACCTGATGCAGTAAAGGGTCAGTATCTGAATCGAATATCGAGAAGAGCGATGAAGTGAATGTTATCGACTCGAAATTCTCGACGACATTCCCGTCGGCGTCGATGTATCTTGTCATGATGACATAATCTGTCAGATTGAGCAACGTCGACCATATGGTTCGGACCTCACCGGGCGGACGGCTGTTCTCATCGGTGAGGATCCGATAAGGTTCAGGATGTGTGGGCGGGGGGGGCGTGGTATCGACCAGAGTGACGTCTTCGAGAGCGCTGTCGATGTCGTGCAGGGGATCGGCGACCGAGGTATTCGTGATACTGAGCCGCACCTGATCGAGAAGCGGGCCTGCGATTCGTCCAACCGAATCAGTCCCGAGTACATCCTCGCGTTGCTTTAGAACGTCGGTCAGATCATCGAGAATCGCAAAATCCTGCGACTCGATTCTCGCCTCGGCGTTGACCGCGACAAGTGGGGCGATTATGGGCAGAAGGAAGAGAAGACTGATGATGAGTGTCGGGGAGATTCTGGCGGACGGTGTCCTGCGGATGAGCCGCACTGAAGCATCCTCCATGTCCGCACCTCTATGAGGTGCGATTTAGGGTCTTGGGCCGCGAGAGCATCTGAAGCATCGACTTGAGACGCTTATGGTGGGGGGGCGATCAAGTCAGACTGATGGTTTCGATCGAACCGCAACCGGGGCAGGCAGTTCGGGCCACATCATGGCCCTCCGGCAAGGTGACCTCGAAGCGCTGAGAGCACTGGCTGCAATCCTGTTGTACGGTGCGGTCGACTGGCGCTGACGGTGCTTGTTCAGCGGCTGGCTCAGCGGCTTGTTCAACGGCTGGCTCAGCGGCTTGTTCAACGGCTGGCTCAGCGGCTGGCTCAGGCGCAGTCGGAACCTCCTCCTCGCCGGCTGGAACGGGAGGTGATGGAAGCGTCGATTCAGCATCTGCTTCAGCCTCTGCTGGTGTCTCGTCTGCCAGTGATGATTCCGTTTCCGCCGGCGATGGAGGAGGCGGGGACGGTAGAGTGATCTCGGCAGTGTCAGGAGCAGGTGGTGGAGGGGTTGGCAGAGATTCTTCGGAGGCCGAATCTGATGCTTCTTCATGACTCCATACTTGACCGGCGATCGGCGCTTCCTCGTCGTGAGAGAAATCCACCTCATCACGAGCGATGGCGACTTCATCAGCCGCGAATTCGGCGAGCAGATCTGCGGCTGGGCTTGAAGGAGAGTTGGCTTGGATTGGCACGGAAGAACCGACGAGAGCCTCCAGATCAGGATCATCGATTGCGGCGGCAGGGCTGATTTCTGCAGCATGGGGATCACCGGTCGCGGACATCCCTGTCGCGTATTGACCGAAGGGGGAGTTCGCGGTTTCGGTTGAGGGCTCAGTCACCGAAGTGCCACCGCCATACATCGCCTTCTGCTCTTCGAGGCTCAATTCTCGAGGCTTCTCCGCCTCGGCTACCGCCTGCTCGGCGAGCAGCGTTTCGAGGCGGGCATTGGACATTCTGCGCCATCCGACCATGCCTACGAGAGCGACGATGATCAGGGTCAGGAGCACGGCGCCGGCGACCAGTACGAGTGGGTCGAGTCCGAGTGGGTTGTCATCGCTTGTACCGACGACGCTGACGAAATATTCGATCTGAGTGGAGACGCCAGCGTCGTTGGTGATCGTGCAGATCACTCGAAAAGTCCCTTTGCTCAGGAATTCGTGAATGACTTGGTCCCCGCTTGCATCGACATCATTGGTCGGGTCACCATCGCCATCACCATCAGTCTCGATGTCGAAGTCCCAGGAATAATCCAGCGAGACCGATTCGGGATCGATGACCTCGGGATCGAATCGGTAGGAAGTACCGAGGACGACTGTGATCTCCTCGGTCGCGCTGGCCACGATAGGTGGAGTTGAATCGTAGAGTTCGATGATCGCCGTATCCTCACTGACTTGACCCTGCTCGTCTGTGACGCGCAGGGTCACGATGTGCTCTCCAGCTGAGTAAGTCGCATCGAATCGGAAGGTGAAGGAGCGACCATCGTCGAAATTGCTGGAATCATAAGAATCGATGAGCATGCCATCGACCAGCCATTCGACGCTCGCGATTCCCCAATTGTCGGAGAATGCGGCACTCAGCACCAGGTCATCGTCGAAGTCGCGGCGAATCGTCTCCGAGGCTCCGATGTCGGCCTCGGGAGGAGAGATATCGCTGACTTCAATCTCGAGATAGACACTGTCTGAGCGACCATCCTCTGCAATCACTCGCAGTCGGATGGTCACGTTCGTCGGTTGCGTCCAACTGACATTGACCGTCAGTCCGACAGTGTCATCGATGCCGTCGCCATTGGTGTCCCAGTGGAAGCCGGTCGAAGGAATCTGATCAGAGCGGTTCGGAGTCTCGGAAGCATCGAGCATCACCGAGGCACCGACATCGACTGTCGCAAGATTCTCAGCGTCGCTGATGACCGGTTCGAGAACCGGCGTCAGATCCATCACGACAGTGGTCGCCACGATACTGGTTCCAGCACCACCGCCGGAGGGGCCAGCTCGGTTGTCGACGACGAGATAGAGATCGGTCCCTTCGTATTCCTCTGTCACCGACCAGACGAGATTCCGCTCCGTCGAGATCAGCAGCATGTCTGTCTCGCCGATTCGTGCAGCTGCCGTTCCGCCCACCTCATAGAGATCGAGTTGAGCCTGAGTCATCAGAAAGACATCGGGATGCCCTTCCATCGTGGTTGCGAAGAGATCGACCTGAGTGCCAGCATCCAGAGTGAGGGGGCCGGCGAGTACCGCGTGCTCACCGACATCGAGTCGCACGATGGTGTCGACGATTCCGAAGGTCGGTGAAGTGATGGTCTGCGAATCCAAGGTCACTGAAGCCAGCGAACCCCCTTGTGCACCGTTACCCTGATCCTGGGGGTGTGCCATATTGTCGATGACCAGATACCAACGCGTGTCGCCCCTATCCGATGGCGCGGTCCAGTGCCATTGGCCCGCTCCTGTGAAGGACTCAAAGACCGATTCGCCCTGCCAGACCGAGTCATGACGGTAATTCTGCTCGTTCTGGTAGACCGAAATTGAACTCGCAGCGAATAACAGGATGTCAACCGCTGCGTCTGATTCGACATCGAAAGACAGTGTGTCACCGGGCGAAAGGATGCCCAGATCGACTCGAACACAGGCTCCATCATCGATATTCCAGTTCGCCGGCATCATATCGATATCGGCCGGAGTGCAGGAGATCACACCCCTCGCTCCGGCCTCGACTGCCGGTGCTGAGACTGCAATGAGAAGGAGCAGGAGAACCATGGCGGCTGAACTACGCATCGAGCAGGGGTTCGCTCTCACCTTTTGAATCGTATCGCAGTCGCGTTCGGCCAAGTATCACGAACCAGAGGTTCGATTTCACCCCTCCATTCAGGTGTCACGCGGAATAGGAGTGGGTGGGAACCAGCGCAGAACGACGACGTCTGCAACCGAGCGGACCCAATTCCACGGGATGGCGACATGAACTCGCCCTTCGACGATGTCTGCCGGTGGGTCAGCGACGAAGATGTGAGTGCACTTCCAGGCTTCTGTGTCGACGACCGTATCGTGAACCGTTCCGAGCAACCTGCCATCGGGCAGAATCACCGGAAGGTCGCGTATCTGACTGACATCGCTCTCTGCCATTGCCCGAGAGGCGACGCTTCAGCGCAATGAATCTTCGGCCTCTCGACAAGGAATTCAATCAAATTAGGAAGCGTGTGAAAATGAGCGAGCGGGCTGAGACATTCATCAGAACGACCTCAGATTGAATCGTTGGCGGAGCCGATTTTCGATGAACGTTGTCGGGCGCTTGGTGCCCGATGCTTCGCATCTGAGGATGATTACTTCCCACGGTTCTTGTTGGCCTTGAGTGACGGTCGGAGTTTCTCCGCTCCCTTACCCTTCTTGTGCAGGCCGCGTCCACGCTTGCCAGCGCTGGTCAATCCGCGCTCGGCGCGGCCGTGATGACTGGCGCCGGTGGCGATCCAACTCAGCTGCTTGTCGGACTTGATCGCCGGGTGGTGAGGATCGATCATGATGACTTCGTAGAACTTGTTCTTGCCGTCTTCGCCGACCCAGTAGGAGTTGAGAACCTCGAGGTTCGGGTAGCGCTTGCTGGTGCGCTCCTCGGCGATGCGCTGAATCGACTTGCCCATGGTGATCTTTTTGATACCGGCCTTGCTCGGCTTGCGCTTCATGTGGATCTTGCCTTTGCGAAGACCACCACGTCGCACGCGCGTGCGCACTACAGTGATGCCCTGCTTGGATTTGTAACCGAGGCGGCGAGCGGCGTCGAGGCGCGTAGGACGCTCGACGCGCTGGAACACCGGCTCGCGGCGCCAGCTGGTCATGCGTTCGCGGCGGTGAGCGGACGGAATGTTCGCCTTCGGCCGCTTCCAAACCTCTCCAAGATGCTTCATGACACCCATATTTCACCCTCCAAGCGAGCCGCCGACCGAACTCCCCTTTATGAGCCTACTCTCCGACTTCGGGACCCTACGGGTTCCGCTTCTCGATTTTTATCAACCAGAGCACGTACCAACTGCAATCGCTGGTATTTGTTGGTCCGCGCTCCCGGACTTGAACCGGGGACCCCCTGATGGCTGCCTACAACCAAGTGTTTCCAGTCTACAGTCAGGTGCTCTAGCCAACTGAGCTAAGCGCGGCTGGCTGCTCGTGCGAACTCCTCTTTATCTCGCTTTCCGGTTACTCCGTTCGTACACTCGCCCACGCAGATGATGACTGTAAATGTCCGTCGCGAGATTCTGGGACGAAACTCAGCGAGAAACTGAATGTGAAAAGGCAGATGAATTGAAACTGAACATCCCTGATTTTGACAGCCTCCGGCCGAACTTATCCACTCCGATAATCGGCTTCACGCCCCTTCCCCTTCCCTCAACGGTTAAGAAGGCCGAGAAGACCATTTCGCGGACGTAAGGCGCATTGCCAAGGTATGCATGGAGGACTAGGGATGGGGGATGTTTCGACTTCTGATGTGAGCGGAGACTCAGCGGGCACAGCCGCGACGCGGATTCCGACCGCTTTGACCGACCGTGAATTGGAGGCTTTCGGGCCGCCCGACCCGCGGATTCTGGTCTGCGGTTGCGGCGGCTCCGGCAACAATACGATGAATCGAATCACCCACATCGGTGTCGAAGGTGCAATCACCGTAGCCATCAACACCGACAAGCAGCACCTCGATCATACGCGGGCGCAGCAGAAGTTGCTTGTTGGTCGCCACATCACGCGCGGTCTGGGAGCAGGTGGCGACCCTGTCACCGGCCGCCGCTGCGCGGAGGCCGGCAGGGATGTCATCACTCGAATCGTCTCAGGCTCTGACCTCGTCTTCGTGACGGCTGGTTTGGGTGGCGGCACAGGGACGGGCATAGCCCCCATCGTCGCCGAGGAGGCGAAGCGCTCCGGCGCTCTGGTCGTAGCCATCGTCACCACTCCATTCTCCGTCGAGCGCCGAATGCGTATGCAGCGGGCTTTGGAGGGTCTCGAATTACTGCGCAAGGCGGCAGATGCGGTGCTCGTTCTGGACAATAACCGACTGCTTCACTACGTCCCGAACCTGCCGCTCGACGAGGCCTTCTCAATCATGGATCAATTGATTGCTGAAATCGTCAAGGGCATCGTCGAGACGATAACTCTGCCCAGCCTGATAAATCTCGACTTCGCCGACGTGCGCGCGATCATGAAAGGCGGCGGCGTCACCATGATGCTCTATGGTGAAAGCGACCAAGGTCCAGAAGAAGTCGTCCACGAGTCGCTGAACCATCCGCTTCTCGATATCGAAATCGACGGTGCGACTGGTGCTCTCATACACGTCACCGGCGGCCCGTACATGACTCTCGAACAGGCGAATCAGGTCTGTGATCTGATGACTTCGCGCCTCTCTCCTGATGCGAATGTCATCTTCGGCGCGCGCCAAGACCCGGCCTTCGGTGATACCATCAAAGTGATGTCGATCATCACCGGAGTCGCCAATGAGCGACTCGATCGTGAGATGATGAGCGGTGATATGCTCGGCGAGGCGCTGAACATCGCCCGCCACGGTCGTTTCAAGGAAGGCGGTAGCCTGCAGCGATTCGATTGAGGCCTCCCGAAGGGTGCAAAGCCTCAAACGGTGCTCACTTCGAGGATGATTCATGAAGACTATAGTGCGGTTGCAGGCAATTGGTCTGGTACTGATATTGACTCTCGGTTCAGTCGCTGCGCCCGCGAGCGCGCAGGATGCGGTCCAAGATCCCAAACAACCCTCCGTCGAAAACCCCCACATGCATTTCTGGGGAGACAGTAGCCTGAACAACTGCTGGACTCACTTCGACGAGAACGACTCCGCCGGTTCCGCTCCCGAGGGCTATGGGGAGGAGTCATTCTCGGAGGGGCAACAAGTCGAGGTCGACTATACCTGCAGAGTGCAGGAGAATTTCAAGCAGGACATGTACTTGGATGGAAATGGAACGATTCTCATCGAACTGGTCTTCCAGATCTACTCAGCAGATTGTACCGAACAATCCGAGTGCAAGGACCTGACCCTGACGCTCTACAGAGGCACGGTGGAAGTCGCTCGTTCGGTGACTCCTGCGAATAGCGTCAACAGCGGAAATGACGAGACCATCCGCTGGGAGATTCAAACCAATGAGACGATGGAACGCTGGAACAAGAGCAGCGAGGAGCCGTCGATTAGAGTCGAATTCTCCTCACCGGGTGACAGCGGATTTGAGTGCATTTTCTTCGATTGTTCAGGAAGTTTCAGGATGTATTATTCAAACAATGAAGACAATGCCAGTGTCATCGCCAACTTCCCAGTCATCAACGCCTCGGCGACAGGACCTGGGGGTGGCGGTGGAGGCGGCATCGTCGACAAAGTCGACGACGCATTGCCCGGCTTCGGTTTGGCGGCGGGCCTAGGCGCCTTGGCGCTCGCAGCGGTCGCAGGCTCAACTTCGCGCCGGCGCGACGAGTGATTGACTGTCACTTGGATTCACAGCTCGCCGATGTCGACTGTCGATTCTTCGCCGCTCGCCAGATCCTTGATTCGAACCTGACCGGCGGCCCATTCCTCGGGCATGACCAGAACGAGTCGGTTCGCGCCCGTCCTCTCAGCGTGCTTGAAGACCCATTTCATGCGTTTCTCCTCGAGCACCAGGTCGACACTGCGCCCACTCGAGCGCAGTGCGGCAGCGACTTGCATCGCCGCAGCCTGCAGATCTGCACCCATGCCGAAGACCACGTCTTCGATGCCCGAATCAAGATCGGGCAGCAGTCCTTTCTCAGCCAGGAGTTCCATGATTACCATGTCACCGAAGCCGAAGCCGGTGGCTGGAAGATCCTTTCCGCCCAGAGTTCCGATCAACTTGTCGTAGCGCCCGCCACCGCAAATCGCCCGAAGTTCACCGGCTCGATCCGCGACCTCGAACACAGGGCCGGTGTAGTAGGCCAGACCACGGACGATCGAAGCATCGAATTCAACCCATTCCGCGATGCCGTAAGAATCGATCATATCGAACAGCGCGCCCAACTCGCCGACCGCCGCGCTGTCGCCCCCCAAGGCTGCGCTCAACTCATCGAGGCTGCCGATGGAGAGTACTGATTGTATTGTCCCAATGGCACCAGCAGCCAGCCCTAATTCGGCCAACTGCGCCTCGATGACATCAGCAGGAAGCCTGTCCATCTTATCGACTACGATGCAGGTCTTGGCGAAGGAATCACCCGATATCCCGAGTGACCCTAAGACCTCCTCGAGCACTTTCCGGCTGCTGATTCGGACCACGATATCGCCGGATCCAAGACCAACGCTGTCGAAGAAGTGAACCAGCACCGAGATCAACTCGGCATCGGCCGCCAAGCCGTCCATGCCCCAGACATCGACATTCCACTGGTAATGCTCGCGCCCGCGCCCACGCTGGGTCCGCTCGTAGCGCCAACATTGTGGAATCGAATACCACTTGATTGGAAGCGCCAAAGCGCCGGCTCTGGCCATCACCATGCGAGCCAGAGACGGTGTCATCTCAGGTCTCAGAGCGACGGCCCGCCCGCCTTTGTCCTCAAAGTTGTAGAGTTGGCCGACGATCTCCTCGCCCTGCTTGCGCGTGTACAGCTCCTCACTCTCGAGCACCGGCGCGTCGTACTCCTCGAAGCCGTGCGCACGCGCAGCAGCGTGGAAGTGGCTGAACAACCAGTTGCGCACGCGCATCTCATCCGGATAGAAGTCGCGCGTGCCACGTACTCCTTGTGTCACGAGGAGGGCCACGAACGACCGCACTTCAAGCCCTACGGCTCTCACGGTATTCTTCAAGCCGTTCCGCGCGCGTGATGCGGCCGTCCGAGAGCGGAAATGCGAAGACCCTCAAAGCCACGAAAGTCAGGAATCCGAAAGCCGCGGTATTGCCCGCCCAGACGTAGTAGTGGTTGTACTCGAGTGTATCAGCGAAGTAGGCTTGCGAAGTCGTCGAGATGACGAGGAATAAGGTGTAGATTCCTAGCATCACGAGAAGGCTTCGACGATAATCCGACTGCGATTCGAAGGTCAACCAACGATGCATGAAATGAGATTGCCAAGTGCTGATGAAGTAAGCCACAGCCCAAGCGCTTCCGGCTGGATAAGTCTCTGACAGGCGCAAACCGTAGAGAAACCAGTAGATCAGGAAGAAGACCGAGACATTGATGCAACCAACGGCGCAGAACATGGCATATTCACGCCACATTTTCGGCCAAGGATAATCTTCAGAGACGAGCATCTAACCACCGATCCATTCGCCCAACACTCTAGAGATTCTTCCGAGTATTCACTCAGGCGAGGTCCGCTTCAACTATTGCCAACGTATGCGTGTGAGTATCTCCGTACTCATCCTCAAAGGTGGTCGGCAGCGACTCGCCGGCCTGCACGACGAAGGGATCGTCGCCACCGGGCAGCATCGAGATGTCGACTTCGGCGCCCGCCGGAACATTTCGGTAGAGCGGGCGCGGTTCCAATTCAAAATTGCCCGAAAGCACCGCTAGAGGCCAGAAGTCGTCGGTCGTCGGAACGATACGGTTCACGAGAACGTATCTGTTCAGACTCACGAAGAGGCCAGCGGTGACACCCCAGAAGAGCAGGATGATGGAGATTCCATCTGCGTTTGTCGGATCCCACGGATTGTGGACATTGACCAGCAGGTCGACGAAATATGACAGCATCAGAACCGAGAACATGAGTGGGAATCCGATGTACATGATGTAATCCCACCACTTCCCAACCCACCAATCATTGTCTCCGGTATTGATGAAATCGTCGCGGAATGAAGACACTCCATGGTCGAGGTAATCGCGGAAACTGAAGCCCTCGACGTCGTTATCGTCCTGCCAGACCTTGTAGCGGTTCCAGCCGTATTTCCAGATCGAGTAAGCGATGAACAAGCCGCTGAACATCAGGCCATAGCCCCAGATGTGGTCCTGAACCTCCAAGAACTGGGGGAACGCCACCCCGGTAGAGGGGTCGATGAGAATCCACAGACCTGCGCTGGGCAGACCGAAAAGGAAGATCGCGATGCTGGTGAAGCCGACCGCATGTGAGCGCTCGATACCGTGGTCGACGAAGTTTCGAACGCAGAGTTCGACCGTCGATATCATCGAGGTGAGGGCTGCGAATGAGAGCGCGAGGAAGAACATCGCCACCATCAGAAGTTGCACGACTGGCCCGCCCGGGGCCTGTGCGAAGACTTCGGGGAGGACGAGGAAGGTGATGGCGCTGCTGCCACCACTGACCGCGCTCAAGGGGTCGTCGACGACGGCGAAGACAGCCATCATGACCGTCAGGCCGGCGATTATCGAGATGCTGTTGTTGGCGAGGCACATCGTCGCCGCGTTGAGGGTCGTGTCCTCGTCCTTGCGCATATAGACTGAGTAAGTGATCGCCATTCCCATTCCGGCCGAACACGACCACGCTGATTGAGAGAGGCCGTTTATCCAAGTCTCCGGTTGCATCAGATACTCCGGCTGAATGCTGAACATGTAGATGAAGCCGTCCAGCGTACCGTCCTCGAGGTCCATCACGAAGGCGAGGAAGAGAGCTGCGAAGAGCAGGACGAATAGCGATACCATCAGAATGACATTGACCTTCTCGATGGCCTTGGCGCCCTTCCAGATGGCGGTCATCGTGATGATGACTGCAATCGCTTGGAAGAAAACGACTTCGAGCGGATTCTGCAGGAATGAATTCCACACCTCGACAGTATCGACGTCAGAGGTCAGACCGCCACGCATGGCGGTCTGGAAGTAATTGACGCACCATCCTGTGACGACCGCGTAATAGAAGCCAATCGCGGTCGAGATCCACGCCGTCCACAGCCCCATCCAAGCGAAACGGCGGCCGGCGAAGATACGGAATGTGCCGACGGTTCCAGTGCGGCTTCGCTTGCCTAGAGCGAATTCCGCGATGATCAGCGGAATCGACCAGAGAAAGAGGAAAATCAACCAAGGGACGAGGAAGGAGCCGCCGCCGTTGGCACCGACCATCCTCGGAAAGCGCCAGATGTTGCCAGTCCCAATCGCCGCTCCGATAGTGGCGAAGATCAGGCCGAGGCGGCCACTGAACTCGTCCGAGCCACCAGAATCCATTCAGACACCCTCCCTATCCTTCATATCAGGCGGGAGGGCGAGAACGTCTCGCTCGTCATCGAACATAGCGCGCAGGGTGTAGCCGAGTCCACCCCAGACCATTGTAGCGATGAAGGCGAACATCAGAACGGCGAGGATCGCCGAGCCGAAGCCGGCTCGATAAGGCACACCGAACTCGTAGTAATTTCCACCCATCTCGAGGCTCGGATAAGTGAATGGGAAGGCGCCGCTGGTCGTCCCCAGCGTCGCCCTGTACTGTACCTTCCCGACCAAAGTGTCGGGGAAGGGAACGTCCGCTGAGAGCAGCGTTCCATTTGAGTCGTCGAGCAGGACACAAGTATCCTCCGTCTCCTCGAAAGGCACCATCTTCCACGGTACTTCGACCCATTCGGTCGGGCCGAAATCATCCTGTTGACGAGTCGGCTCGACGAACCTCCAACTGAGATGCGTGCGAGTGAGGTTCGTCGTATAGGGGAAAGTCGTGTCGAGACAGAAACCAATCGGGATGTCACCCTTCGTCGGCACATCGATCTCATCGGGAGGAACCAGCCACTGCGAGTGGGTCGTGTTCTCGATTCCGACTATCGCACGATACTTCGGGTCGTCAGCCATCTCGACCATGTAGAAGGGGAGTCCGACGTTGCGCACAGCAGTGTGTGCAATGTCTTCGGGATATTCGTGGAAGGCGTTGCCAATCTCGACTGTGTAACAATATGAGTTGTGGACGCCGTAATGCCAATCGCAGAAATCACCCGTCGTCGGGTAGAGGTCCGACGACTGCATCGGTGCATAATTCGTCATCGCCGCCATGACTTGGCCGTGGTAGATGAGATACTCATCGTCGGGGGTCGTGCAATCCGTGCAATGACCCCATGGCCAGAGCACGAGTTCTGAGAACGAGTGCCAGGTCAGTGTCGCTTTGAATTCCGACGAACCATCACCGTTGTCGTCGTTCATCTCGGTCAGATCCTGGATGAATTTCGTCTCGGGCTCGCTGTTGCCACCCATCCAGTCCTCGTCTACCAGACCATCCGCATCGTCGTCCTTGCCGTCGACGTGATCCTCGTTGATTTTGCCGTCCTCATCGTTGTCGACGGTGTCGACCGGCCCGTTGTAGACGTCATTGTTCACGCCGCCAGCGTAACACATTCCGGGGAACAGCGGGCCTGTAGCGCCCAGAGGTGCGCCCCATTCGAACTGGAAATTGCGGTTCAGGTCGACACCGTCGCAGCCCTCGTCAACCTCCTCGTCGATATCTGGAATCGGTGTGACTCCGGTGACGGTGTTATCGCGCAGATTCTTGCGCCAGCCGCTTCGGTAGCAAGTCTCCCAAGCGGGATAGTCGCAGTATTCCTCGCGATCGTAGATATTACCATCGACATTCAACATCGGAATGAGATAGATCTCTCGCGTGTTGACCATGTCAGTGATGAATTGTTCACTGAAATCCTCGTCGACACCGAGGTCGCCTGGGCCGCAGGCGACTCCATCATTGTTGGAATCCTGAGCCGAAGCATTCAGGCGACCGCAGTCACCATCGTTATCGATTCCGTCCCATGGATCCTCATCGATGAGTCCATCGCCGTCATTGTCGATGCCGGCTTGACCGTAGTAATAGACGAGGGTCTCGAGGAAGAACATCGGAACTTCGTAGGACATCCATTCGCGAGCGTGGTGGACGCCGACCAGCATGATATCGGGGCGGTCGGCGTAATTCCCGCAATCGCCGACGAAAGCGTGGCAGTCACCACCGGTGACGTCGGCGGTGATTTTCACCCATGGACTCGGGTTGTTGTAATACCAGCCCTTGTAATCGTCGGCCGTCATCTCATCACCACGAGCGTTGACGCCTCCAATCAAGCCTTCTTGGAAAGAGAGAATGTCGGGATTCCGGTCAGCCAGATACTCCATTCTCAGCTTCATTGAATCGTAATCGTGGTAGGCGCGGAACTGCAGTTGGTCGTTGTTCGAGATCGCCCACGGGAAGATCTGGTGAGCGTAGTCGTAGGACCAGATGTCTTCTGGATTCACCTCAGGCTCGGGTTCCTGAGCAGCTGCTGGAGCCACCAGAATCGCCGGTGCGAGGACCGAGAGCAGAAGCGGTAGGAGCAGGGCGAGGGCCGGAACTCTGCGGCTGTTGCCGGTGCGCGCCCCAACTGTGTTCTCATTGCTACTCGTCATGTCCAACAGGCGCTCGACCCGCGAGCCGGTCTTCAATCCCTCGCTGACACGGTCCTAAGGACCGGGCAAGGTCATCGAGCGTGGGTTTATTGCGGGGTCGTCGTCGGCCGGAGCATGCAAAATGCTACTGCCGGAGCCGAAACCGATTCCGGTTCCCCGATGGATATCCTGAATGAATTGATGAGCGGTGATACGATTGCGTTAGGTTTTTCGCCCGGGACGCTGGGTATTGTTCTAGCCTTGATGGGTCTTTCGATTGGTGTTGGAATCGCGGCTCGCCGGTTCATCTTCCCGAAATTGATGGACATCCTCTCGAAAACCGAGAGAATCGACGGAAAGTCGCTGATGGCGCCAAAGTCTCTTGGATGGATGATTGGATTCCTCGCTTTCAGCAAGTCACTCGCGTGGATTGACCAGAATACAGAACCAGTCTGGGATGCCGCTCTGGCGGGCAACCTAATCGATTGGTCATTCACACTCTTCGTGATGGGACTGCTTCTCGCAGCCTACCGTCTGGTCGATTACCTCGACGCCTTCATCGTCGTCGAGGGCGAGGCGAACATGGCGTCTCGGCGCTCCCTCGCGAGCGTTGCAGAATCAGTCGGTCATTTGGCCGTCGTTGGTATTGCAGCTTTCGTCATGGCAGGCCTTGTTGGCGTCGACCTCAATGGCCTGATCGCCGGACTCGGAATCACTGGACTGGCTCTTGCTCTGGCTGCGCGCGACACCGTCGCCAACATCTTCGGAGCGATCTCGATCATCATCGACCAGCCGTTCAATGTCGGCGATTGGATTCTGGTCGAGGACATCGAAGGCGAGGTCGTCGAGATCGGCCTACGAACCACACTCATCCGCTCCTCGGCTGACACGCTGATCACCATACCGAACTCGAGTCTGGTCAACTCGCCGGTCGAGAACTTCAGTCAGCGCCGCTTCCGCCGCATCCAACCGACCTTCGAGTTCGAAGCTAATTCAGAACCGAATGCACTGAAGTCATTCTGCGAGAAACTCCTCGCCATCGTCAAGGAGGATGTTCGCGCGGTCAAGGAGGATTCTTCGTGGGTACGAGTCAAAACATTCGCTCCATCGATGGTCATCGTCGCTACGAACTTCTACTCGGTCCAGTCCTCCGCTTCGCAGCGCGAGATGAATGAGGATATCCTGCTGGTTGCTCAATCCGTCGCAGCCGATTGTGGTCTCAATTTCCATGAACCCCGCATGCGCCGCCAGAACTGAGGTGCAGAACCGATGACCAAGATGGTCTTGATTCGTCACGGCCAATCCGTCTGGAATGCGGCCAACCGTTTCACCGGTTGGACCGATGTTGAATTATCACTAATCGGCAAGGCCGAAGCGGCAGCGGCCGGCGAGCAGCTGGCCGATGTCCGCTTCGATGTCATCCATACCAGCGCGCTCATCAGAGCCCAGGCGACAGCCGAAATCGTGATGTCGCACAACAAGGCATCCGACAACCCTCCAACACGCTATGATGAGCGTCTCAACGAGCGCCATTACGGCGACTTACAAGGCCTCAACAAAGCCGAAACGGCAGAGATTCACGGCGCCGAACAAGTCCACATCTGGCGGCGCTCGTACGACATCGCACCACCAAACGGAGAGAGTCTGGCGATGACCGCAGAACGCACAATCCCTTACTTTCTCGAGGAGATCATTCCCGACCTCGAGTCGGGCAAGAATCTCCTCGTCGCCGCCCACGGAAACTCGCTGCGCTCAATCGTCATGCACATCGAGAATATCTCAGCCGACGAGATCACCAGCCTCGAGATTCCCACGGGCGTCCCACTTCACTACGAGTTCGACAACGGCGATATCACCAGGGTCGCGTAAAGGAAACCAGCGTGTTTTTCGATCCTTCCACGCCTCAATGAATCGGCATTTCGGGCGCCGGTGCAGCAGCTAAGTAGCGTCTTCGGAGCAGGAAAGCCACGGAGAAGAGAATGATGGGAACAGTCGGGATGATCATCATCCCTTCAAGCATTATCTGAATCCAATTATAAACTCCGATTCCACCAAAAATTGCGCAGATCATCCATCCTGCTGAGAGGATTCTGGCGTTGAAAAGTCCCTGTTGCAGGACTGGAACTGCTGTGATGATGCTGACCGCTGGCTCGGGACTGCCTGACTGATTCGAAACGGCTTCGACAACGTCGAGAAGAGCTTGTTCATACTCCCATATCACGACCCCTCCGGTGTGGGCACTGAAAGATTGTTTGGAGGACCACTGGTTTGGAGCGGTCGAGGCCCAGCCTGCCATCAAGGCCGCTCTAAGATTCGAGAGTTCGATGTCCGTCGTACTTTGATGGTGAACTCTCGACAAATCGTGTAACAGGCTTGCAAGGTCGCGGATTGCCGGCATGTTAGTGTCGGGGGGGATGAGGCCATCGGCGAGGCGAGGGGGGCCGAGGCGGATTCCCATTCGGTCGGTTTGGTCTTGGGAGAACATCGAGAAGCGGAGGTCGCCGATGCTGAGGGTTGCGGGTGAGCCTCGGGTGAATGGTGCGCGCCATAACGAGCGGGCTTTGAGGCGGCCCTCAATCTCGTGGAAGCGTTCGTTCCAGCGCTTCTGGTCTGGTGGATTGGTCCATTCCTCGGCTGCTGCCTCGTGGAATCGGCCCAAGGCTGCTCCGCAACGCTCGAGTAAGGCTCTGGCTGCTGATTCGTCGGAGCGTGATAGGTGGTCGACGAGGACTGAATGGGCATCTGTTGCGGACTCGTTGATTCGGCGGACGAGAATCAAATCTGCGCCTTCGTCTGTGTAACCGCCGTTCGGGGTGCAGAATTCCGGCGGTGCGATACGGCTGCGTGGACTCATTCTGGCGCTGCCCCACGGGAGGA